>JAEEGL014012213.1_pt1 | contig 17517 bp, 13 predicted proteins | sample 9134231 | NCBI WGS metagenome assembly JAEEGL01 (sample SAMN16246548, study PRJNA631951) | gut metagenome | biome: gut microbiome; feature: rumen; material: fiber-attached | host: Bos | place: Iran: Karaj | collected 2018-10 | reverse complement strand
CCAAGATGGTGCATTACGAATTATACTTAACTAACTTTTTATTGTCAACACCCAATTTCCATGGTTTTTTCATACTGTTTTTGGCTATTTTTCATCGTTCCGCAACATCTGTGGAGCTTGCCTTTTTGACGTCCATATCTTGTGTTGCCTTGTGCTGGTTTAGTATGTACTTTTCTCCGGATTTCTGAAAAAAGGAATGAGCTGCCGCAAATGCGGCAGCCCGTTTAATAATAATTAGAATGATTTCCTTGATTTCCGGCTCACTCACGCCTTATTCTTTCGGATCCTCCCCGGCTTCTCCTTCGAGTTCCTTTAACTCCGCAAGATCTTCTCCGGTCTCAGCTTCCAGAGCATCAAGCTCTTCCAGTTCATCCGTGTTCTCTTCTTCGGAAGCTTCGCTGTCCTCGATCCTGCGTGCTTTCGCGATGCTTGCGATGTACTCATCACCTGCGCGGTCGATATTCATCAGCTTTACGCCGGAGGTATTGCGTCCGATCACGGAAATACCTTCGATCGGGGTGCGGATCATCTGCCCGTGGTTGGTGATCATCAGTATGTCTGTACCGTCATTGCACAGCTTTGCTGCCACAAGGTGTCCGGTCTTATTGTTTACCTTATAGCACAGGATGCCCTTGCCTCCGCGGCCTTGCATGCGGAATTCCTCGATCGGGGTCCTCTTGCCCATACCATACTCGGAGACGACCAGGAGTTTGTCGCCCTGGTTCAGGATCTGCATGGAGATCACCTCGTCATTCTCATCGCTGAAACGCATTCCGATGACGCCCATGGAAACTCTGCCGGTCGTACGGATATCAGTCTCCGGGAACCGGATCGACATACCGTTCTTAGAGACCATGATGACTTCTTCGGTGCCGTTGGTGAACTTGACCTCGATCAGCTCATCATCTTCCCGGAGCGCGATCGCAAGCAGTCCGTTCTTACGGACGTTCTCATACTCCTCGAGCGGCGTCTTCTTGATCATACCGCGGCGGGTCGCCATGATGATATTGGCGCCTACATAGTATTCCTTGATCGCGATGACGGCCGTGATCTTTTCTTCCGGCTGCAGCTGCAGGAGATTGACGATCGCAGTGCCGCGGGAAGTACGGGAAGCCTCGGGGATCTCGTATGCCTTCAGGCGGTAGACGCGGCCCTGGTTGGTGAAGAACATGATGTACTGATGGTTCGTCGTGATCAGCATGTCTTCTATATAATCATTGTCAATGTTCTGCGTTCCGCGGATGCCGCGGCCGCCGCGGTTCTGGGCGCGGAAATTATCCTCGTCCATACGTTTGACGTAACCCAGATGTGACATGGTGATGATCATACGGTCATCAGAGATCAGATCTTCCATATCTATCTCACCCGCGTCATAGACGATCTGCGTGCGGCGATCATCTCCATAACGGGTGGCAATATCCATGATCTCGCTTTTGATGACGCCGAGCAGCTTATTCCTGTCTCCCAATATCTCTGTATAATAGGAAATTTTTTTCTGGAGCTCAGCGTATTCTTCCTCTACCTTGTGGCGCTCCAGTCCCGTCAGCGCACGCAGACGCATATCGACGATCGACTGTGCCTGGACTTCGGTAAATGCAAACCTCTCGATCAATTTGGCCTTAGCGTCTTCTGTGTCGTCAGACGCACGGATGATCCTTATGATCTCGTCAATATGGTCCAGTGCCTTCAGAAGGCCTTCCAGGATGTGAGCGCGGTCCTGTGCCTTCTTGAGGTCAAACTGGGTCCGGCGGGTGACGACGTTTTCCTGGTGCTTTAGGAACTCGGTCAGGACTTCTTTAAGGTTAAGGATCTTCGGTTCGCCATTCACGATGCAGAGCATGATGACGCCGAAGGTCTCCTGCAGCTGGGTGTGCTTGTAGAGCTGATTCAGCACCACCTGCGGGTTTACATCACGGCGCAGCTCGATCCGGATCTTGGAGTCCGAATTCTTGCCCATAGTATCGTTGATGGCGGTGATCCCGTCGATCTTCTTCTCTTTGACAAGGTCCGCGATATTCTCGATCACACGGGAACGGAAGACCATATAAGGCAGCTCCTTGACCGTGATCACGCCCTTGCCGTTCGGCAGCGTATCGATCTCACAGACCGCTCTCATCCGGATCTTGCCCCGTCCGGTACGATAGGCTTCCTCGATGCCGCGCCTTCCGAGGATCTCCGCCCCGGTCGGGAAGTCAGGTCCCTTGACGATCTGGATCAGTTCTTCCACATCGGTATCCCTGTTCTCTTCGACACGGTTGTCGATCATGAGGGCGGCAGCATTGATCACTTCCCGGAGATTGTGCGGCGGAATATTGGTCGCCATACCGACGGCGATACCGGTCGTACCGTTGACCAGAATGTTGGGAATGCCGGCCGGAAGGACCGTAGGCTCATCGTAGCCCGGTTCGTTGGAGAAGTTAGGGACAAAATCGACTGTATTCTTATTGATAGAATCCAGCATCTCCATGGAAAGCTTTGAGAGCTTACCTTCGGTATAACGGGCTGCTGCCGGAGAGTCTCCGTCTTCGGAACCGAAATTACCCTGCTTTTCGATCAGGGGATACCGGGTCGACCAGGGCTGTCCGAGATTAACAAGTGCTCCGTAGATGGAAGAGTCACCGTGAGGATGGTAATGTCCCATCGTCTCACCGACGATCGTGGCGCACTTTTTGGTCTTCTTATCAGCTGTTGCGCCCATTTTCATGGCTGCATAAAGGATCCGCCGCTGAACGGGCTTCAGTCCGTCCCTGACATCAGGAAGCGCTCTGGAAACGATGACGGACATCGCATAGTCGATGTAGGAACTCTCCATCGTGTTCTTCAGATCGACATCCTTTATTTTATCGTATACATTGGGTTCCATTTATATTCTCCTCATGCCTGGTGTTCTGTCACAGGCTTATACGTCGAGATTGGTAACGTATTTCGCATTTTCTTCAATAAAGATCCTTCTCGGTTCGACCTGGTCGCCCATAAGTGTGGTAAAGGTAAGATCCAGTTCCGAGCGGGAATCTTCGTCCATATTAACACGAAGCAGAGTCCTCGTCTCAGGATCCATAGTCGTCTCCGAGAGTTCCTGATCTTCCATCTCACCAAGACCTTTGAAACGCTGTACATCCGCATCCTTACCGACCTGTTCGAGCAGGCGGTCGCGCTCCTGATCATTATACGCATAATAGAGCTTTTTGTTCTTGCGGACATAGTACAGCGGCGGCTGTGCCAGGTAAACGTGGCCCTGACGGATCAGTTCCGGCATGAAGCGGTACAGGAAAGTCAGCATCAGCGTCGAGATATGCGCACCGTCAACGTCGGCATCGGTCATGATGATGATCTTGTTGTAGCGAAGCTTGCTGATATCAAAGTCGTCGTGGATACCGGTACCGAAGGCAGTGATCATACCCTGGATCTCTTTATTGGCGTAGATCCTGTCCAGCCGGGCTTTCTCAACATTGAGCACTTTGCCTCTGAGCGGCATGACCGCCTGATAGCGGATATCGCGGCAGTTTTTAGCGGGACCGAGCGCGGAATCTCCCTCTACGATGAAGATCTCGCACTTTTCGGGATCTTTCTCCGTGCAGTCTGCAAGCTTTCCGGGAAGGCCTGCTCCCTCCAGTACGGACTTGCGCCGAGTGAGCTCTCTTGCCTTACGGGCAGCTGCTCTCGCTCTCTGCGCAAGGATCGACTTTTCACACATGCTCTTTGCGATCTGCGGATTCTGCTCAAGGAACCAGGTCAGCTGCTCGGAGACGACCTGATTTACAGCTGTCGCAGCCTCACTCGTACCAAGCTTCATCTTGGTCTGTCCTTCAAACTGCGGATCTCCGATCTTGACGGAAATGATCGCGGTCAGACCTTCACGGATATCCTCACCGGAAAGGTTGTCCTCATTATCTTTGAGGTATTTCTTCTGACGCGCGTGATCATTGATCGTTTTCGTGACAGCATTTCGGAAGCCGGTCAGATGTGTACCGCCTTCCGGTGTATTGATATTATTGACGAAACTGTAGATATTCTCGGTAAAGGCATCCGTATGCTGCATCGCTACTTCAACGAAGATACCCTGGCGCTCACCTTCGCAATAGATGACATTGGGATACAGAGGAACATTCGCCTGGTTAAGGTAGGTAACGAATTCCCGTATGCCGCCTTCATAATGGAAGGTCTTGTCATGCTTGATCTCACGGTCATCGGTCAGGCGGATCTTGAGTCCTTTGGTAAGGAATGCAGTCTCACGAAGACGGGTCTTGATCGTCTTATAATCGAAAACTGTCGTTTCAAAGATCTCACTGTCCGGTTTGAAACTGATCTCGGTTCCGTGTTTATCCGCGGGACAATCCCCGATCACAGTGACAGGCGCCATAACCTTACCACGCTCGTAACGCTGCATATAAATGTGGGAATCTCTGTATACACGTACTTCCAGCCATTCGGAAAGCGCATTGACGACAGAGGCACCTACGCCGTGCAGACCGCCGGAAACCTTATATCCTCCGTTGCCGAACTTACCGCCGGCATGAAGGATCGTAAACACGACTTCAAGGGCAGATTTGCCTGCCTTCTTCTGAATATCTACCGGAATACCGCGGCCGTCATCAATAACGGTAATGGTATTGTCGGCATTGATGGAAACAGTGATCTCCTTACAAAATCCGGCGAGTGCTTCATCCACACCGTTGTCCACGATCTCATAGACCATATGATGAAGTCCGCTTGCGGAAGTGGAACCGATATACATACCGGGACGTTTGCGTACTGCCTCAAGGCCTTCCAGGATCTGAATCTGGGAAGCATCATATTCCTTTTCGTTATGGCCGTTGTTCACGGTATAGTTCTGCGCATCAAATTCTTCTGGTGCTTTGATTTCTTCCATATATACCTCTTATTATTATCCGGGACGTCTTTCAGTGACACTTCCCTGCTCTACACAGAAAATCTTATCGATATGGAACCTGTGATCCACAAAATCATCCAGTCCGGTACAGGTTATCAGCGTCTGTATGCCGCCGATCGAATTCAGGAGCATATTTTGTCTTTGGCTGTCAAGCTCAGACAGAACATCATCCAGAAGCAAGACAGGCTCATCACTTGTGATTTCCTCTACAAGCTTCAATTCTGAAAGTTTCAGGCTCAGGACTGCGGTACGCTGCTGTCCCTGGGAACCGAAGCTGCGGATATCCACGCCGTTGATCTCAAACCGAAGATCATCTCTGTGCGGCCCTGTAAGACTGACCCTCTGCTTCATCTCCTGAGGACGTCTTCGTTCCAGATCCTCCGCGAATTTATCCGCAGAAGTATCCGATTCATAGATCACATGGAGATCTTCTTTTCCTTCCGTGATTTCCTGATGGATCCCGGTCATGATCTTATCGATCCTTTCGACGAAATCCTGACGGAGCCGGATCAGCTCGGATCCATACTCAACAAGCTGCCGGTTATAAATATCAATAAATTCCTCTGCTCCATCCATGAAGTCTATTTCTTTAAGAAGCTTATTCTTCTGGATGAGGATCTTATTGTATGAACTCAGGTTATGAACATAGATCCTGTTCAGCTGACAGAGCTCCATATCCATGAAGCGGCGTCGGTCGGAAGGTCCGTTCTTAATAATATGAAGATCTTCCGGGGAAAACATCACAATATTAGCAATACCGAACAGCTGGGATATACGCCGGATCGGTACGCCGTTCAAAGCAATGCCTTTGGCATTGTTTTTCTTGATATGCATGTCGATGCGGTGAGGCACATCTTTTTTAAGGAGACGTATCCTGATATGTGCTGCATCCTGATCGAACCGGATCAACTCTCTGTCCTTGGAAGAACGATGAGACCGGGACGTGCATCCTACATAAACTGACTCAAGAATGTTTGTTTTGCCCTGTGCATTATTGCCGTAGAAAATATTGATCCCACTGTCGGGCCTGAGCTCCAGATACTCATAACTACGGAAATCCTGCAGTTCTACTGACTGAATGATCATTCCTTATACATCATATGCTGCCGGATTGAAGTTGATCGGCAGAATAAGATAAATATATTTATTCTCATCATCCCTGATAAAACAGGGAGCCTTGGCATTGGTCATATACAGACATACATCTTCATCATCGATCACCCGCAAAGTATCAAGCAGGAACTTCGGATTGAGACCGATCATGATATCCTTTCCTATCTTATGAATGTCCAGATCGGAATTCAGCCTGCCTACCACGGTATTCATCTTCAGATTCATACAGCCGTCAGTGATCGTAAGTACAAGAGGCTTGCGGTCTGTCTCCCGAAGCAGGACGATGGATCTTTCGATATTGTCCAGGAATGCTCTCTTGTTGACAGTGACTTTGGTATCATAATCCGAAGAAAGCATTGAATCGATCCTGAAATACTCACCGTCGATCAGTCTTGAAACGACAGTCGTATCATCGAAACGGAACATAACATGATTTTCATCGAAGAATATCTGAACTTCGCTTTCAGCCTCACCGTCAAGGATCTTTGAAATCTCATTCAACGTTTTGCCGGGAATGATCGCCTGCAGTGTTCCGTAATCATCCCTTAATTCCGTATTTCTGATGGAAATGCGGTGTCCGTCCAGGGATACAGCCTTCAGAATGGTATTTTTGACTTCAAAAAGCTCACCTGTCATCATCTTATTGGAGTCATTGGCTGCCACAGAAAACAGTGTCTGCCTTATCACTTCACGAAGTGTGAACTGGGAAAGCGCAATATATCGATCCTCACGAATAAAAGGAAGCGCCGGGAACTGATCCGGATCCCTTTCCTGAATGCGGTATTCGGAACTGTTGCAGGTAATGATCACGACACTCCCGTTCTGTTCAAGGACGATATCGGAATCACTTTCTGCCGTGATCTTGCGGATAATATCCGAGAAAAGCCTGGCTTCCAGCGCAGTCCTTCCCGGTTCCATGATGCTGCATGCCCCGCGTTTTCCTTCTTCATCGGAGGTATGAATCACAGTTTCGATCCCAAGCTCCGCATCATTGGCTGTGATCCTTACTTCACTCCCAAAGGCAGTGATCAGGAAACACTCCAGGATCGGCATCGTAGTCTTGGAAGAGACTGCCTTGGACGCGATGTTGATTGCATTTAAAAGCTGTTCTCTGTTGAATCTGATTTTCATAAAAACTTACTCCATCTGTTTTAAATATATATTTTAGTTTTATTAGTATAAGGTGCTGTGGATTTGTGGAAAACCTTTCATGATCCTTAAATGTCTGCATTTTCGAAGTGGAAAGGAATGTGGAATGAAAATGCAGGGCATGTGGATAGAAAAACAGTCTTATGGAATTATTTTTTTCTTCAGGATATCAATCACATTTTTCAGGTCTTTATCCTGCTGCAGATCATGTGCGATCTTATTTCTTCCGTGGATGACCGTAGAGTGATCTCTTCCTCCCAGGGCTTCTCCTACATCTTTTTGCGTTGCGTCACAGATCTCACAGCACAGATACATGGCGATCTGTCTCGGATAAGCAAGCTCTTTATTCTTTTTAGAGGAGATCAGATCCTTTTCATCCAGATGATAGTGCTCTGCAACGACGGATACGATGCTTTCGGGTGTGATCCTCTCCGGTGAATTATCCGGACTGATAAAATCACGCAGGATCTGAGATGCGGTATCGATATCTACCGGTTTTTTCTCAAGGCGTGACTTAAGGACGATCTTCTGAAGCGCGCCTTCAAGTGTACGAATGTTGGATTTGATATTGGAAGCGATATACTTTATGATCTCGTCATCAATATTATATCCTTCAATATCTTCCTTCTTCCGAAGGATCGCAAGACGCGTCTCATAGTTAGGAGGTTGGATATCTGCCACGATACCCCACTCAAAACGTGATTTGATGCGGTCCTCAAGGTTATTTATCTCCTTTGGTGTACGGTCTGAGGAAATTACGATCTGTCCGTTCTGACGGTAAAGAGCATTAAAGGTATTGAAAAACTCTTCCTGCGTGCTTTCCTTGTCAGCAAGGAACTGAATATCGTCGATCAGCAGCACATCAAGACTGCGGTACTTGTCACGGAACTTATAAGTCGTATTATTGCGGATAGAATCAACGAACTCGTTGGTAAACTCTTCACTGGTCACATACATGACATTGGCATCGGGATTATGCCGAAGGATATAGTTTGCGATCGCGTGCATCAGATGTGTTTTTCCGAGTCCTACTCCTCCATAGATATAAAGGATCTTATAATCCTCACCGGGATTCTCTGCTACGGCAAGGGATGCTGCGTGCGCAAGTTCATTAGACTTTCCGGAAACAAATGAATCGAACGTATATTTTGGATTGAGTCCTTTTTTACGGATCATCTCATCAAAATCAAAGGAATCACTGTCTGCAGTGACCTTACGGTTCTCTTCCTGCTCTGAATCCGGCAGTGGTTCTCCCTCAAGAAGAAAGACCGGTGTGACCTTGAGATCTGTCAGTTTTTCAATAGCAATGCTCAAGGGTTCTTTAAAACGCTTCGTTACGATCTGCACGATAAATGCAGTGTCGGACGCAACGATATAAAGGCGGTCCTGTACCAGCTTCAGAGGCTTAAGAGGCTTGAGCCAGGTCTGGTAGGAAAGATCATTGTATTCAAACTCATCCTTCATAAAGAGAAGGATATCGTCCCATCGATTTTTTATCAGTTCAAACATTTATCAACAATCTCCGAGATCTAAAAAATGTGAATAAACCTGTGGCGGTAAAATGAGTTTCTTCCTATTATAAATAATATGCTGTGACAATGCCTTACTATTGTACTTTATAATCACATTAATTTCAATAAATTGTGGATAAATTATTGTACTTATCCACAGATGTTTATGGAAAGTTAACATAAAATCGTTATTGCAAACGCAAAAAATCCCTTGACAGTCAAGAACTTTCATCTATATAATACAAAAGATGCATTACGCAAAGTTGGCGAATTGTTTGCATAAACGCATGATGACTGTCATTGTATGATCATCATTAAGAATCAAAAAAGACAGGAGGTGATCGAATCATGAAAATGACATTTCAGCCCAAGAAGAGACAGAGATCCAAGGTTCATGGTTTCAGAGCCAGAATGAGCAGCGCAGGCGGAAGAAAGGTCCTGGCTAACAGAAGAGCCAAGGGCAGAGCTAAGTTATCAGCCTGAACTTTTGTAAGTATACGGACCGCATAGATGCGGTCCTTTTCATTCCGGTACAATATTTCAATGAAAAGATTCCCATCGATAAGGAAAAATACGGAGTACCAGGAGATATACCGTACTGCACCGTCCAAAGCGACCGGCCTGCTGGTCATGTATGTCAGGGACGGCGTACAGGAAGGCAACCGTCTCGGCGTTTCCGTCAGCAAAAGGGTGGGAAACAGTGTTGTAAGACATACATTTGTCAGAAGAATGCGTGAAATATTCCGGTTGAACGATTCGCAGACTTTGAAGGGTAAAGACATCTTAATCGTTGCCAGGAACCAGGCAGGACAGGTTTCATATGATCGCCTGAATAAGGATTATGTGAAGCTTCTCCGATATCATGGTATTTATGAAGAATTGAAATGAGTTGAGCCATGCTTAAGAAAACAGCGATCGCAATGATCCGTTTTTATCAGAAATATTTAAGCCCTTTGAAGGTTTATACTCATTGTAAGTACACACCTACCTGTTCTGAGTACGCCGCTCAGGCCATTCAAAAGTACGGTGTGTTGAAAGGTGGATTGATGGCAGCATGGAGGATCCTCAGATGTAATCCGTTTGCCAAAGGCGGCTATGATCCGGTTCCGTAAAGTTACAGGAGGATAAGATTTTGGATTTTGTACTATTGACCAGAGCAGGGGGCAGCATTCCCCTGATCAGTCCTTTGTTCAGCCTTGTTGTCAATCTGATGGGCTGGCTCATGGACGTCATCTTCCGGGTGACCTCTTCCATGGGTATCGTAAATATCGGACTCTGCATCATCATATTTACGATCGTTACCCGTATCCTTATGTTCCCGTTGTCCTATAAACAGGCAAAGTCCCAGAAGCTCATGTCCGCGATCCAGCCGGAGATCCAGGCCATCCAGATGAAGTATAAGGGCAGGGAAGGCGATCAGCACGCCATGATGCAGCAGCAGGCGGAAATGAAAGCTGTTTATGAAAAATACGGCACCAGTATGACCGGCGGCTGCGCGCAGCTCCTGATTCAAATGCCGATCATTTTCGCACTGTACAGGGTAATCCTGAACATACCGGCGTATGTAAGCTCCGTGAAGGTCTATTTCAGCGCCATCGTAGAAGCGATCGGCGGCAGTTCCGCGATCACTGCTGTCAATGAATTTGCACATAGTACGGAAGAATTGACCAAAGTGGTTGCCATGTCCCGTATCAAGGGCGGAGAGATCGTAACGACCGACCACATCATCGATTTTCTGTATCATCTGAATCCTTCCCAGTGGGAGGCTTTCAAGGGTGTCTTTTCCAACGCCGCAGATGTTATTTCCCGTAATTATGTAGAGATCGAGAAGATGAACACCTTCCTGGGACTCAACCTTGCAAGTTCACCTTCTTCCTATGGTCTGACTTCCGTAAAGGCATGGATCATTCCGATACTGGCAGGTCTTTCACAGTATGTTTCTACAAAACTGATCGCGGCACAGACGCCGAATGCTGCAGGCAATGACCAGGCGGCACAGACCATGAAGACCATGAACCTGATGATGCCGCTGATGTCGGTATGGTTCTGTTTCAGTTTTGCTACCGGTATCGGTATCTACTGGATCGCTTCCGCTGTTCTGATGGGCGTACAGCAGTATTTCATGAACAAGCATTTTGAAAAGATGGACGTTAAGGAAATGCTGAAGGAAAACATCGCAAAGACGAACGCAAAGCGTGCAAAGAAGGGACTTCCCCCCATCAATGAACAGGCCGCAGAGCAGAATCTCAAGAGAATGATGGAGAAACAGGCCCGTATGGACTCCATGCTCGAGGCAAAGCAGAGCCAGGCTAAAGAAAAAATGGAGCAGGCGGATCAGTATTATAAGACCGGTTCCATTGCCGAGCGCGCAAGAATGGTCCAGCAGTTCGAAGAGAAAAAGAAGAGGTAATATCAAATCGTTATGGAAGAGAAGATATTTTCAGCGAAGACGCTCGATGAGGCCATCACGAAAGCGTGCGTGGAGCTGGGCGTTCCGAGCGATGAATTAGATTATACGGTCAGGCAGAAGGGCTCCAACGGTTTCCTTGGCATCGGCGCAAGGCAATATGTGATCAGCGCGAGAGTAAAGACGGAGACTGAGGAGTCCGCGCAGGAAATGCCGGCACCGGCTGAGACCGTGAAAGAGGAAACTGTAAAAGCAGAGACACTTCCGCAGCCGGCTCCCGCTCCGCAGCAGACACCCGCAATGGAGGAGCGTCCGGCGGCAAAAGCGGAGAGAAAGCCGGATAATAAGGAAAAGCGCCAGGATAAGCGTGACAGGAACGAGCGCGGAAAGGCAGACAGAAAAGAAAAGCCGGACCGCCAGAAGAAACAGGAAAAGGGAAGCGGACAGAAAGAAGCTCCCGCAAGACAGGAAAACAACGCGGAACCCAGGAAGTCCGAGAGACGGTTTGAAAAGCCGGCAGAGGATCCGACTCCCAAAGCAGAGGCATTTTTAAATTCCCTGTTCGAAAGCATGGAGATGCAGATCAGCTGTAAAGCGGAGTTTCATGCGGACAATAACACCCTTGATATCGAGCTTTCAGGCGACGATATGGGTGTACTGATCGGAAAGCGCGGTCAGACCCTGGATGCGCTCCAGTATCTGACGAGCCAGGTGATCAACAAGCACCAAAGCGCGTATGTGCGCGTTAAGCTGGATACAGAGAACTACCGCGAGCGCCGCAGGGAGACACTGGAGACTCTGGCGATCAATATTGCTCATAAGGTGCGCCGCAGCCACCGTCCGGTGGCCCTTGAGCCGATGAATCCCTATGAAAGACGGATCATCCATTCGATACTGCAGGGCGAAAAGGATGTGACCACAAGGTCTGAGGGAGAGGAACCTTATCGTCATGTGATCGTTTGTCCCGTTCGCCGGAGAAAGCAGGGCGGCCGGTACAATAATAAGCAGGAAGCCGCAAAAGCTGAAAAAGTGCAGGCAACACCGGAAGAGACTGCTCCGATGGAAGAAAATTTCGCAGAAGAGATCGTATCTGCCGGGATTGAAGTTGCAGAGGTTCATTCTGAACGGGTCATCGCTGTGTCTGATATGGCTGGAATACCGGCAGAGCTGATACCGGAAGGTTCCGCTCAGACAGCAGAAGAAGCAGCCATAGAACAGTGAAAGCTTAATTCATATTATTAGTATTTATGGGTCGGACTTTACATGGTCCGGCCTTTTCATTGTTTTGGTAATTTACTTTAAAATACATAGAATGTAAAATACGATTAGAAATAGAATTTATCGGAGATACAGATAAAGGATGAGGCACACAGAGGAAAGCTATGATATTGTTGTCGTCGGGGCGGGACACGCCGGCTGCGAGGCTGCGCTGGCGTGTGCCAGGCTGGGTTTTCAGACCCTGATGCTCACCGTGAGTGTGGACAGTATTGCCCTGATGCCCTGTAACCCGAATATCGGAGGGAGCTCCAAGGGCCATCTGGTCTGTGAACTGGATGCGCTCGGCGGGGAAATGGGCAAAAATATCGATAAGGCATATATCCAGACGAAGATGCTGAATGTTTCCAAGGGTCCTGCGGTACACAGCCTGCGTGCCCAGGCTGATAAACAGCTGTATATCCGTGAGATGCGAAAGACTCTGGAGAATACGGACGGGCTGAAGATCAAGCAGGCGGAAGCAGCGGAAATATTGGTTGACATAAGTAATAACGGAAAGGCGGTAAGCGGCGTTAAGGTGGCTTCGGGTGCCATTTATCACTGCCGCCGCGTCATCCTTTGCACAGGAGTTTACCTCAAGGCGCGCTGCATTTATGGCGAGATGAGTGAAAATACCGGCCCGAATGGTTTGAAGGCAGCCAATCTTCTGACAGACAGCCTGATCCGTTTAGGACTTCCTGTCCGCCGATTCAAGACCGGGACGCCGGCCCGTGTGGATGGGCGCAGCGTTGACTTTTCCCGCATGGAAGAGCAAAAGGGCGACGATTTCCAGCGTCCCTTCTCTTTTTCCAATGAGCCGGAAGATATCTGCCGCGAGCAGGTCAGCTGCTGGCTGACATATACCAACGAAGAGACCCACAGGATCATCCGGGACAACATCGACCGTTCTCCCTTATTTTCCGGTGTGATCGAGGGTACCGGTCCGAGATACTGTCCGTCCATAGAGGATAAGGTCGTGAAGTTCCCGGAAAAGGACCGGCACCAGATCTTTGTAGAGCCGGAGGGACTGTATACCAACGAAATATATCTTTCAGGCATGAGCTCCTCTATGCCGGAGGATGTCCAGTATGCAATGATACGTACCATGCCGGGATTTGAGCACGCCGATATCGTACGCAATGCCTACGCCATCGAATATGACTGTATCGACGCGACCTGTCTCAGACCGACTCTCGAGACCAAGGCGATCCGCGGGCTTTACGCTGCCGGTCAGATCAACGGGTCCTCCGGATATGAGGAAGCTGCTGTTCAGGGTCTGATGGCCGGTATCAACGCATCCCTGACACTGAAAGGAAGGGACCCGGTCGTCCTGGATCGATCCCAGGCATATATCGGGGTGCTGATCGATGACCTGGTGACGAAAGAGAGCAGAGAGCCCTATCGTATGATGACTTCCCGGGCTGAATACCGGCTTTTGCTCAGGCAGGACAATGCCGATCTGCGTCTTCGTAAGATAGGACACGATGTCGGACTGGTCAGCGATGAAGAATATAAAGCTTTTGAGCAGCGAAGCGCCCAGATCGATGCGGAAGTCAAGCGGATGAAGGAAACCATGGCGGGTTCCAACGAACGGGTCAATTCTTTCCTGCGCGCGCACGGATCAACAGAGCTGAAGGACAGCCACGGAGTGAGCTTCGCAAGCCTGATACGGCGTCCGGAGCTGAATTATGATATACTTGCCGAGATCGATCCCGACAGGCCTGCCCTTTCCTGGCGTGTCCGGGAGCAGGTCAATATCAGGATCCGGTACGAAGGTTATATAGAAAAACAGAAGATCCAGGTGGAACAGTACAAGAAACTCGAAGGCAAACTCCTGCCGGAGGATACGGATTTCCTGCATATGGAGGGACTCCGGTTGGAAGCGCGGCAGAAGCTCGATCGTATACGTCCCGTTAATATCGGGCAGGCGGGCCGCGTTTCGGGGGTGTCCCCCGCAGACATCGCGGTTTTGCTCGTTTACATTGAAAAGTACCGACGCAGCCATATGCAGGATATGAATGCGGAAGAAAGCAGCGGGGGAGCGGATCATGAAGGATGATTTTATCAGTAAAATGACCGAAAGCGCTGCAGGCCTGGGGCTGTCTCTTACTTCGGGACAGACGGGTCAGCTCTGGTCGTATTATGAAATGCTGGTTGAAAAGAATAAAGTGATGAATCTGACGGCCATTACGGAGGAAGATGAAGTCATCACCAAGCATTTCACTGACTCTTTAAGCATCGTGCGCTGTCTGGATCCCGGCTTTTTTGCCGGAGGCCCCTCTGTCATCGATGTCGGGACCGGCGCGGGCTTTCCGGGGCTGGTTCTGAAGATCGCCTTCCCGGAAGCAAAAGTTACATTGTTTGATTCACAGAAAAAACGCCTCCTTTTCCTGGAAGAAGTGATCGGCGCGCTGGGTCTGAAAGGTGCCGAGACGGTGCACGGCCGTGCTGAAGATTACGGACATGATCCCGCGTATCGCGAGAAGTATGATCTTGCCGTATCGCGTGCTGTAGCCAATATGTCCGTGCTGACAGAGTACTGTCTTCCTTTTGTAAAAAAGGGGGGATACTTTGCGGCTTACAAGACCGCGGACTGCGGGGAGGAGATCGCTGCCGCGGAAGGGGCAGTCCAAAAGCTCGGAGGTGTCATAAAAGACCGGGTCAGCTTCCTGCTTCCCGGGACAGAGATCGGGAGGTGCCTGATCCTTGTGCAGCATGAAAAAGCCACGCCGGGGAAATACCCGCGCAAGGCGGGACAGCCTTCAAAAGACCCTCTGAAATAAAGCGGGGATATATGATGATCAATGATACCATAGCAGCAATTTCATCAGGCCTGACGGAGTCCGGCATTGGCATCGTCCGCGTAAGCGGGCCGGATAGTTATGCGATCGCGGAAAGGATATTCCGTACAAAGAGCGGCAGACCGGCTGACCTGAGTGAGCCCAACCGGGTACGATACGGATATGTTATAGATGTTTCACGTGAAACATCCGATCCCGGGATCGTGGACGAGGTGCTTCTGATCAATCTTAAGGCACCCCATTCCTATACGGGGGAAGATACCGTGGAGCTGGACTGCCACGGGGGCGTCCTGATGATGAAACGCATACTGGAGGTGCTTCTTGCTGCCGGAGCGCGTCTTGCGGAACCCGGTGAATTCACACGGAGGGCTTTCCTGAACGGAAGGATCGATCTGGCACAGGCTGAAGCAGTCATAGATGTGATCAATTCCAGGAATCGCTTCGCCATGGAGGCTTCCGTGCGTCAGATGAAAGGGGGCATCTCGGAGAAGATCAAAAGCCTCCGGCAGATCATCCTGCATGAGACCGCTTTTATCGAAGCTGCGCTGGACGACCCGGAACACTACTCCCTCGAGGGATACCGGGATACTCTGCGGGAACGTATTACGGAAGCCGCAGAGGAGCTGCGCAGGCTGATCACGGGTTACCGTCGGGGAAAGCTTATGAAGGACGGGATCAATACGGTGATCATCGGAAAGCCGAATGCGGGCAAGTCTTCTCTTTTGAACGCCATGCTCGGGGAGGAACGCGCGATCGTGACGCAGATCCCGGGGACGACCAGAGATACGATCAATGAAAGCATTACGCTGGACGGCATTACTCTTAATCTTATGGACACGGCAGGTATCCGCAGAACAGAGGATCCTGTTGAGAGCATCGGTGTGAAGCGTGCCTTTGCATCTGCGGAGAAGGCTGATCTGATCCTGTGTGTTCTCGATGCGTCGACGCCCGCGGACGCCGCAGACGCGGATGTGCTCGACTACATCCGTACACAGCCCGTCCGGACGCTGTTTCTTTTTAATAAATCAGATTTGAGGACCGTGATACACGCGGATGAGATCCTGGAAAGCATGCCGGAAGACCGCCGGGAGAGTCTTTCGGTCTCCGCCCTGACGCATCAGGGGATCGAGGAGCTGACCCGTAAGATCGAGGATATGTTTGCCATGGGCGACATACGGTATAATGATGAGGTCACGGTCACTTCCATCAGGCATGTGGAACGAATGAAGGCAGCGGAGGCATCGCTTGAGAGCGTGCTGCGTGCGGCCGGCGAGGGGCTGCCGGAGGATTTTTATACTGTCGACCTGATGGATGCGTATACCGCGCTCGGGGAGATCATCGGAGAGTCGGTCGACGACGATCTGGTCAATGAGATCTTCTCGCAGTTCTGCATGGGAAAATAACGCTTCGGGATCATATATGGATCAGAACAGACACAGCGAATATCTTCCGCATATCTATTTTGCCCCCATGGAGGGGATCACGACCAGCGTATACCGGGAAGTGCATCGAAAGCGCTTCAGCGGTATTGATCGGTACTACACACCATTTCTCGTAGCCAATCAAACACATCATTTTAAGAAACGGGAGCTGCGTGAGCTGATACCTTTTCGGGATGATCTGGTCCCGCAGGTGCTTACAGCATCATCTGCCGACTTTATCTGGGCAGCAAAATATATTGCTTCCCTGGGTTATGCGGAAGTCAATATCAACCTCGGCTGCCCCTACCCTACCGTCTTTACCAAAGGCAAAGGGTCGGGGATGCTGCGTGATACAGATAAACTGAGGCGTTTTTTTGATGAGGTCTTTAATGAACCGGATCTGCCGATGATCTCTGTCAAGACGAGGATCGGCGTTGCGGATCCTGCTGAAGCGGGATCGCTCACAGAGATATTCTCCGCCTTTCCGTTTACCGAAGTGATCGTCCACCCCAGGATACGTGAACAGTACTATGAGGGGACCGTGCACCGGGATGTTTTTGTGCAGATGGCCCGTCTGATGCCACATCCTGTATGTTATAACGGGGATATACGGAAACCGGCGGATGTCGCGGAGCTTATCTCCTGTACGCCGGATCTTGGAGCAGTCATGATAGGGCGCGGGATGCTCGAGGATCCCGCCCTTGCGCGGCAGATCCGTGGAGGAGCGCCATGCGGTTCCGGTGAGCTGCTCCGCTTCCTGGAAGATCTTTGGGATGCCTACAGTGAGGTCCTGTACGGTGAACGCGATGTCCTTTTCAAAATGAAGGAGCTCTGGCACTATCTCGGGAAAAACCATCCGGATCACCGGCGCGCTTTACTTGATATCAAGAAGGCCGCAAACGGCCGGGAATATAAAGATGCGGTCATTCGTATCCTCTCCTGAGGAACTTCTTTATTATTTTTGTGATCT
>JAEEGL010820141.1_pt1 | contig 17517 bp, 11 predicted proteins | sample 9134231 | NCBI WGS metagenome assembly JAEEGL01 (sample SAMN16246548, study PRJNA631951) | gut metagenome | biome: gut microbiome; feature: rumen; material: fiber-attached | host: Bos | place: Iran: Karaj | collected 2018-10 | reverse complement strand
GGCGGACTTTGCTTAGCGGCTTTGCGCCTTAGCGTGAAATCAAACGGCAGAATAGTTGCCGAAATAGCTTATAAGCCATAAGATTTGTTAAAATGCATGCTGTTTTTGATAAATTAGTGGCTGATATATCGTTGTGTTCAGAAAATTGAGGTAATTTTGTAGGTTATTTGTATCATTGTAGACTAAAAATGGCCAAGAATAACGAGAATCAGATCATTCTGCCCGAGCCGACCATCAGGCGGCTGCCTTGGTATCTGTCCTACGTTCGCATGCTCGACAATTTGCATGTCGAGTATGTGTCGTCAACGCAGATTTCCAAGGAATTGAATGTGCAGTCTTCCCAGATTGCCAAGGATCTGTCTTTTCTCAACATTCGCGGTAAGACACGCATCGGATATGAGGTGCACAGCCTGCTGGAAGAGCTGGAGGCCTTCTTGGGCTTTAACCGTATGCACGATGCGGTGGTCATCGGTACGGGTAGCTTGGGCGCTGCCCTGATGCAGGACCGTGGTCTCGAGAACTACGGGCTGAACATCGTGGCGGGCTTTGACGTGCGCACCGAGGTTGTCGGCAAGCACGTGGGCGGTCTGCCGGTATACGACATCAGCGAGTTGGCCTCATGGCAGCGCGAGCATCGCGTTTCCATCGCCATCTTGACGGTGCCGGTGGAACGGGCCCAGGAAACCGCCGCCCTGGCGATTGCCAGCGGCATGACGGCCCTGTGGAACTTCACCCCCTACCGCATCAAGGCTCCCGACGACGTGGTGATTGCCAACACGTCGATCTATGCCCACCTGGCCATTATCTACAACCGGATGCACAACACGGCTCCGGAGTATAAACCGGAGTGACGCCCCGCAGCGGCAGGGAGATAAAAGAAGGGAATAATGAAGGTTATCGGTTTCACGGGTAATTACGGCAACAGTGACGACAGCATGGACAGCTATCTCATGGCCGATTCCGCGATATTGTACACTGGACGCCCCTTCTTTATCCCCGACTTTGCCGACCACTTTGAGGCAACGCCCTCGATTGTGGTGCGCACGGGACGTTTGGGCAAATGTGTTGCCCCCAAGTTCGCCCATCGCTACTGGGATGCCCTCACTGCCGGATTCGGCGTGCGGGCCTGCCAGGATGGCGATAGCCGCATGGGAGCGCTGGACCGCGCATTCGACGGAGCGGCCATCGTTGGCGAATGGGTGCCCGTGGCCGATATCGACGACCCGTTACAGGAAGTCGTCGAGGTCAAGGTGGACGATAGGGTAGTGTCGCGCTGCTGTCTGGCCGAGATGCGCATGCCGCTGGCCGACGTCCTGTCGGCGGTGAGCGGACGTTGCAGCATCAAGATGGGCGACCTGCTGTTCACCGGTGAAACGGGCGAACGCATCGTGCTGGCACCCGGAATGCGCCTCAAGGCAAGCATCGGCGGCCGCGAAGTGCTGGACGTGAAAGTGAGGCTTTGATACATTGACAAGGACGATAAACTGAATGTAACAAGATATAGAACTATTTGGTAAACTGAAATAAACCAAAACAAATAGATATGCGCAAACTGACAAAACTTCAACTCGTGTGTGCAGCAGTGATGGCCATCTGCTGTGCAGGATTCGTCAGCGCGTTCAACGCTACGAATTATGCGACAACATCCAGGCTTGCCACCGGCAAGTGGGTGAAAATCTCTATTCCCGAGAGTGGAATGTATGAGCTCACCTATGATGAGCTCCGAGAAATGGGCTTCAACAATCCCGAAAAAGTTGCCGTGTACGGTTTCGGCGGCAACAAGATTAACGAGACGCTCAATGGCGGTGTCCCCGATGACATGCGCCGCGTGCCCATCCTGCGTTCTAATGACAAGATCTGTTTCTACGGCAATGGTCCCGTGCACATGAACATCAGCGACTACAACACGACGCCCCGTTTCACGCGCACGTTCAATCCTTATTCACAGGTGGGCTGCTACCTGCTGACTGAGATTACCATGGCCGACCTGTTGCCCACCAAGAAGGCAACCGTCACCGTGAACAATTATGTTGACATGCCGATGAGCCTTGGCTACTTCTACCACGAGCGCGAACTCGTCAGCCCGGGTAGCTCGGGTAAGGAGATGCTGGGTGAGGACTTCTCGGCCGAGCAAGTGAAGATCGACTATTATCTTCCCCAGCTTGCCGACAGCAATCTTGTGGTGCAGACGTCGATTGCCGCTAACGTTTCGAGCGTGTCCTATGCCACGGGTATCTTGCACAGTGGTGCAGCCAGCGACACGACCAACTTCTCGCTGTCGCTGTCACGCATCTACTCTCCCGCCAATAGCACCTATATCCTGTACAACTATGCCACTCCCTACGGTGCACTCAAGTTGTCGCATCCCGCTGAGCGCGGCCAGTTTGAGCCTTACCTGCGCTTCGGTAGTTCTGACGTGACGATTTCGCTGATGCGTCTGGATTACTTTATCCTCACCTATAAGCATTTCAACATTATCACCGAGGACGAGAACAACCAGGTATTCATGGGCTATGCCGCCACCCGCGGTAACGAGCGCTTCATGTTGCCCAACGCATCGTCCAACACGGTAGTATGGTGCATCAATAGCACGAACTATCCCACCGAGGTGACCACCAGCACCTATAATGATGAGAGCGGAACCGGTTTGGCTTTCTATTCGGCCAGTGCAGCGGTTTCCCAATATGTGGCCTTTGACCCCACTAAGACGCTCAAGAAGATCATCTCCTATGAGGATGTGCCCAATCAGAACCTGCACGCTATGGCCGTGCCCGACTTGCTGATCATCACCGACAAGATGTACCTCGAGCAGGCCCAGCGCATTGCCGACCTCCATACCGCAATCGATGGTATCGACGTGGCTGTGGTAGACCAGGAGCAGGTGTTCAACGAGTTCTCCAGCGGTACGCGTGACGGTATGGCCTATCGCCTGCTGTGCAAGATGCTCTATGACCGCGACCCGGTCAAGTTCAAGAACCTGCTCATCTTCGGTACCGGAACGTTCGACAACCGCGAGCTCATGGGTGAGCACCCGGGAATGCTGCTGACCTATCAGAGCGATAACAGTAACTATGAGGACTTCTCGTTCACCTGTGACGACTTCTTCGGTTTCCTGGACGACAATTCGGGTTCCAATGTATCCAACGACAAGTTGCGCATCGGCGTGGGTCGCATCACCTGTGCCGACCTCGAGGAGGCTAAGAGCGACGTGGACAAACTCGTGGAATACTATGCTAACCCCGATTATGGCGTATGGCGCAACAATACGATGGTGGCCAGTGACAGCCCCGAGAAGGGTGATTACATGTTCCAGGGCGAAGGCTACAAGAACATGATTGACAACGACCTCTTGACGGGAATGCACGTAACCACGGTACACAACTTGATGTATGCCCAGTCCAACACCGAGCCTAACATCAATGCCAAGGACAGGACCGCTGTCGAGGGCAAGCAACTGTGGAGCAACCTGTTCAAGCAGGGCGTCTATTTCTCGACCTACGTAGGCCATGCCGGCCCCATCTCGTTCACCAAGCGCAACAAGATGTGGACCACGGGTGACGTGGCTCGCACGAACAACCGCCACTTGCCCATCATGAGTACCGCTTGCTGTGACGTGGCTCACTATGATAGCGACACGCGCGGTATTGCCGAGCTGATGTTCCACAAACGTGACGGTGGCGCCATCGCTATGCTCACCAGTGCACGTATGGTATATGCTACCGATAACGACAAGTTGAACACCAACTTCATCAACGCCCTCTTCAAGCGTGATAGCACGGGCGTGATGCCCACTCTGGGACAAGCCTATAAGGAGGCTAAGCTCGGCTTCACCTCGAGCAACACCAACAAGATGTCGTTCCTGTTGCTGGGTGACCCTGCTATTCAGGTTAACTATCCCTACTCGCGCTTCCAGATCATGGAAGTGAACGGGGCCGATATGACCGACCCGTCTGACGTGCCCATGCTGCGCCCGCTCAGGCGCTTCAACGTCGTTGCCCACGTGCTTGACGCCGAGGGCAACCTCGACACGAGCTTCAACGGCAATGCCACGGTATCGCTCTATGACAGGGCTGAGCTGTTCACCACCATGACCGCTGTTGCCGGTGGTGCGACGAATGTTACCCGTCAGATCTTCTTCAACCGCGACAAGCTCACCGAGCTTGACGGCCGCGTGGTTAACGGTGTGTTCACCGCATCGGTAATCGTGCCCGAGAAGACCGCTGCCAAGAACGAGAACGTCCTCCTGCGCGTGTATGCCCATAAGGACAATACCGATTACATGGTCAACGGATTCAACAAGAACATCAAGATGCTGGCCTATGACGAGAACATGGCCATCAAGGACAATGTCAATCCCGTGATCACGAACATGTATATCAACGACGAGACCGCCTTTGGTTACGGTTCGATGGTAGGCACCAACTCGATGCTTTACATCACCGCTACCGACGACCAGGGTATCAACTTCCAGAATACGGTTGAGAGGAGCATGAGGCTCGTCCTCGATGGCGGTAAGCCCGCGTTTGCCGACGTCACCTGCTATGCCTCCACGACCGACGAGGGCAGGACCGTGAACGTTGAGTTCCCGCTGGACAACCTGGCCGAAGGTTTGCACACGTTGACCTATACCGTCTATGACATGGTGGGCAACAGTGCCGAGCGCACCATCACCTTCATCGTGGGTCAGAACGGCATGGTTGAGCTGAATGCCGACGCCCTGCCTGCTTACATTGGTCAGAATGTCAACTTCGACATCGACACCGAGTTGAGCATCGCCCCCGAGGTGGTTGTACGTGTGACCGATGCAACGGGTAACCTGGTATGGAAGCACACGACTTCAAGCTTCCCCCTGAGCTGGGACATGAAGGACATGAACGGCAATACCGTACCTGCCGGCCTGTATCGCTACTATGGCACCTATAACGACGGTGTCAACTATGGTGGTACTTCCATCAACAGGCTCATCGTCCTTGACCCGCTCAAGACGGCTGCCCAGTAATGGATTGAGGGGCGATTGTGGCCCCTAGACGCTTATCGCGCGGATGAAACCACATGGATAGGGTTTCATCCGCGCGATTTTTTCTATATGCCTTACAAGGGGGGTGGCTTGTAATTCATTGAGGGGTAAATATAGCAATTGCGACTGCGCCGGGTGGCGTAGCCGCAATTACTGTATTCGTTGTGTAAATTATTCGCCGGGAGCGATTGCGCCAGTGGGGCAAGCGTCAGCACAAGTGCCGCAGTCCAGGCAGGTGTCGGGATCGATGCTATAGATGTCACCCTCCTTGATTGCGTCGGCGGGGCATACTGACTGGCAGGTACCGCAAGCAACGCAGCTATCAGAAATTACATAAGCCATATTACAATGTAAATTTTAAAAGTGAATGAATAATATTAAGTAAACAGTACGGCAAAAGTAGTGCTTTTATTTGAATTGGTAGCAAGTTTTGCCTTTTTTTATTTTCAATTTTGCGTTTTTTTGGTGATTGATGCTTATTTCTCGTGAAATTTTTGTACCTTTGATGTGAGAGAGGCTGCAAAGTTTAATGACCAAGATAAATTTTTCTGAAAAATAAGTAAAATGAACACAACCGATTGGAAAGACGCCCTGGGTAAAGCGTTTAATCTGCCCAGCCCCGACGAATCCCCCGCCAATGACGTCCCCGAACAGGAACCGGAACGCGGCGATGCCCTGCAGCAGCAAGGTTCGGCCCGACTCGATATCATCCTCGAGCGCAAGGGTCGTGCCGGCAAGCAGGCAACCATCGTCACGGGATTCACTTGCGACGACGAGGCCCTCAAGCAGGTGGCGTCGACACTCAAGCGCACGCTGGGCGTGGGCGGTAGTGCCCGCGGCGGCGAGATCCTGATTCAGGGCGACTTCCGTCAGCGCGTGCTGGACCAGTTGAAGTCGATGGGATTCAAGGCACGGATTATCTAGTTGAAATTGATAGAGTTTATGGAAGATAGGATGCTGGAGAGCGACAATAACAGAAATCTGCTGGTCATCAAGGAGTCGGCAGGTTCGGGAAAGACCTACCGACTGGCTCAAGAGTACATTAGGCACCTGCTGTTCACCAGGGCCGAAGACGGCACGCTCATGCCCCGCCGCGCGGCGGGCGACACGCGTCAGCTGAACGCTCACCGCCAGTTGCTGGCAATCACCTTTACCAACAAGGCGACCGACGAAATGAAGGAGCGTATCGTCGCCGAGTTGTATAACCTGTCGCAGCCCGACACGCGGAGCGACTACCTGGCGGGATTCATGGACGAGACGGGTTTGTCCGAGGCCGCGGTGCGTGACCTGGCTCGCCAGGCATTGAACGAGTTGCTGTTTGACTACAGCTACTTCAACGTGAGCACGATCGACTCGTTCTTCCAGACCATCCTGCGCAATTTCGCCCGTGAGCTGGACCGTGACTTCAACTATGACATCCAGCTCGAGGAGGATTATGCCGTGAGGGTAGCGGTGCACAAATTCTTGCTCGCGCTGGGGCGCGAGGGGATGCCCACCCAGGTCAACGATTGGGTTCAGGACTACCAGCGGCACCTGATACGAGGAGATGCCGAGCGTAAAAACTGGAAATTCTTTGACGACGGCGGCGACCTCAATAAGTTTGCCAAGCAGATTAATACGGAGCTCTTTCGTGACAGCATGGAGGACATCCGCAAGTATCTGGGTAGGGTGGAGGACGGTGTGTTCCGTCCCGACTTCTCGCGCATCCGTCGCTTTGAGCACAGCATGGCCGAAGTGGTCAAGCGCATCGAGGACGAGGTGCAGTTGACCATGGACGAACTCAAGGCCGCGCTCCAGCCGCTAGCCTCGACGTTGTGGACCGGCCGCTCGTTTCACTCGTTCATGGCCAAGGACGGCACCGAGCCCCTGCCCAAGAAGAGTTGGGAAGAAATCACCGAGAAGAAAGTGCTCAACCAGTTCGGCAAGAACAAGCCCGACGAGGTCACCGTCAACCGTCTGATGGACCTGGTGGCGCGTCACTTCAGGGCGCGGGAGGAAATCGGCTTTTTCCGCCACATCAGGGACAACCTGGGCCTGCTGGGAATGCTGGCGATGATCGACCTGTTCCTCGAGGATTACCGCCACGAGACCAACACCATCCTCATCGGCGATACCAACGAACTCATCGGTACCGTGCTTGCCAGCGGCTCCGACTTTGTGTATGAGCGTGTGGGCACCACCATCGCCCACTTCATGATCGACGAGTTCCAGGATACGAGTTCCAAACAGTACGAGAACTTCAAGGAACTGATACGTGAGAGTTTGTCACACAAGCACTTCAATATGCTCATCGGTGACGCCAAGCAGTCGATTTACCGTTTCCGCAATGCCGACCCGACGGTGTTCCGCGACAAGGTGGAGCGTGACTTCGGCCCCTATATCACCGACGGGCGCCAACCGTCGGATGACGCCGACGACGGCAGTCAGCCTTCCTCGGTGAACTACCGCAGTTCGCGGCACATTATCGACTTTAACAACCGCCTGTTCGTGTTCATGCGTAACCTCTTCGGGGACCGGCCGACGGTGGTAAGCACCTATGCCGACATCGTGCAGGCGATGCCCGATAACATTGACACCGACAAGGTGCCCGGATATGTGCGCCTGATGACAGGAAACTACAGGGGTTGCTTGAATGACCCGCTCGTCGCCACCACGTTGCCGCCCGACTTTGAACAACCAGCCGGCGACGATGCCGACGTCGATGTCCTCACCGTCTTGCCGGGCTACCTGCTCAAGCTGCACGAGCGCTATGACTGGAAGAGCATCGGCATCCTCGTCAACAAGAACAAGGAGGGCGACAAGATCGTCGACTGCATCCTCAATTACAACAAGCGCGCGACCGGCGAGAAGATAAATATCGTCTCGGGAGAGTCGCTGCTGCTGAATAATTCACCCATCATCCGTCGCATCATCGCCATGTTGCGATTCATCGACATCAGCCAGTATGGCGCCGTCGAGGAAGACGCCGACGATACCGACGAGCGTGACAGCCTCGCCCGCCGCATCGCTGCCAAGCGGGAGAGCGATCGTCGCCTGTACACGTCGCTGAGCCGGTTTATCAAGGCCTTGGCCGATCATCCCGATGCCTCGCCGCGCGAGAACGGCCTCCTGCTCTCACAAAGCCTCGCCACCACCACACCTGACGAGGAAGACTTGTCGCGTGACGACCTGCTGGAGCACCTCTTGCCTCCCGCCGGAGAACTCACCACGCTGGTGAGCATCGTCGAAACCATCATCGCCCACTTCAAGAACGACCAGGCCTCGGCCGGAGGTGACAAGCGTGGCGATGTGGACCGCGAGGCGGCGTTCCTGCTCGCCTTCCAGGATGCGGTGATGCAGTTCTCGTCGATGCGCAACGGCGGCAGTGTGAGGGAATTCCTCAAGTATTGGGACGAGAAAAAAGGCACCCTCGCCGTGAATAGCGCCTCCAATGACGATGCGATTGAAATCATGTCCATCCACAAGGCCAAGGGACTGGAATTTGACTGCGTGGTCATCCCCTATGCCGATTGGGAACTGGATGGCAACTCCCGCGAGAGGGCTTACTGGATGCCGCGCGGCGTCTTCAGGGACGTCCTGCACTCGCTGGATGACGAGACTTACCAGCAGCTGGATGTCGACGACGTGCCCCCCTTGCTCCATGTGGACAAGGCGTCGACGGTGAACCTGTTCAATGACAGGCGCTTGGGAGCCCAAGCCTCGGCATTTGTCGCCAAGCAGGTCGATGATGTGCTCATCGACAACCTTAACAAGACCTATGTGGCCATGACGCGCCCGCGCAGCGAACTTCACGTGTTCGCCAAGGGAAAGGACAGCTCTGTCGCCGGCCCGTTGGCACAATTTGCCAGCCAGGGTGGGGCATTGGCTCCGATGGCGATGGTGCAGGACTGGTATGAGATGGGCGTGCCACCCACAAGGGACGACTTTGAGGCCCTGCGCGAGGCCAAGAGACGCGCCAAGGCCCTCAAGCCCGGCCGTGACACCCGCCGTGAGGTCTCCCATGAAATCATCGGCGGATACACCGTCAACGATGTCCCGATGCAACTCCAAGTCAATGTGGAGAACGCCTCCAGCCCCCGCATCAAGGCGGGCATCAGGCTGCACAGCCTCTTGAGCCAGATTAGGGACCGCAATGATGTGGACCGCGTCATCGCATCAGGCATCAAGCACGGAACCGTCACCGACGACCCCAGCGATCCTTGCAGCATCGACAGTATCAATAGACACGTTCGCGGCCCCATCATGGCCGATGCTGGCCGCGTCGCTGCCTGGTTTGACCCCGTCAACAAGGTCTATAGCGAGCGCACCATCACCTCGGCCAGCGACTCGTTGTGGGACGAGGACGGCATCGAGAACCTGCGCCCTGACCGCATCATCCGCCGTCCTGACGGCACGATGCTCGTGATTGACTACAAGAGCGGCAATCGCTGCGACAAGGACTACCTGAGCAAGATGAACCGCTACATCGCCAAGTTGCGCCTCATCTTCCCCGGCGTTCCCATCGCGGGCCGCATCTGGTACGTCACCCACGACCTTATTCTCGACGAGAAAGGCCAGAAGATGAAGGTACAAGATTAGACACTTCCTGGCCTTATCCTGAAGGCAAGAAACCAAGGAATGAGACAGGGCAACCGCACCAAAATCGGTTTTGAGCGACAAGTCATGCTGTGTGTCAGACGCCCAAAGGGCGGCCCATTGAATAACCCCCAGTAAATCAGGCGGCCGAGCGTGAGCGAGGGCACCTGATTCACTGGGGGTATAGAGGTCATCTCCTCTGGTCGCTGAAGGCGACCCCAATGTCGATGACAAGTAAGGGGTCGCCTCCAGCGACATGGGTTGTTGCATGCTTATCCCCGGGTAACGCAATCCACTTCACTATCGCTCAGCGAATTGCGTTACCCGAGGTTACTCAGAGGCCACCCTCCGGGTGTTTTTTGCGACACATTTTGGTGCGGTTGCCCTAAAAAACTAGGGACTGAGGGCTGAAAACTATAAACTTTTTATTAACTTTGCAAGTTAAACACTAAACCTCTAAAGACAATGGCAAAACAGGGACTCACACTGGAACAGACCCAACGGCAACGGCTCGCGCTGGAGCAGCAACGCCTGTTGGGACTCGTGCTCGAAAAAAGCGATGCCGAGATGGCCGAATATATCGACAACAAGGTCAATGAGATTCAGGCTCTGGAAAAGAAAAACGACGACAACGACGAGTATGGCAACCACGATGAAGGCGGCGAGGACAACAACCGCATGAGCGACGACCACACCCGCGGCGACGACCCCGTGAGCGAGAACAGCGGGGACGACGACACCGCGGCATGGTATCGCTTCTTTGCCAACAACCGTAGCCGCGACGACGAGTATTTCGCGCCGACGGCTGTCAGCGAGAAGACCTTGCAGGAGTACCTCAATGACCAGCTGGGGGAACTTGAACTCGACGAGACCCAGCAAGTCGTTGCCCATGCCATCGTGGGCAACCTGGAGGATGACGGCTACCTGCGCCGCACGGCAGGCGAAATCGCCGACGACGTGACCTTTAACGAGGGCTATATGGTCGAAGCCGAGCAAGTCGAGCAGATGATCAAGACCGTGCAGTCCCTGGATCCGCCGGGCATCGCGGCGAGAGACCTGCGCGAATGCATGCTGTTACAGCTGCGTCGCAAGCCCCAATCCGACGACGTGAACATGGCCATCACCATGGTTGAGAAATACTTTGATGATATGGCAGCCTTGAGGTTTGATGCCCTGGCCAGGAAGATGGGGGTGGACGCCAAGCGCATCGAGGAAGTCTTCAAGCATCAGATCAGAAGGGGGCTGAATCCCTTCCCGGGTAACGCCCTGGCGTCACGCAGCGACAGCAGCCAGCAGGTGACTCCCGACTTTGATGTCGAGTTGGATGATGAGTCCGGTCGCTTGACGGTAACCCTGCGCAACAACATCCCGGCACTGCAGATCAGTGAGAGCTATGCCCTGATGAACGAGCGCTACAAGGAGGGAGGCTCATTGAGTGTCAAGGAGAACAAGGAAAAGAAGCAGATTCAGGATGCCTATCAGCGGGCCAGCATGTTCATCGAGGTGCTCAAGCAGCGTCAGGAAACCCTGTTCAATACCATGAGCGCCATCGTCAAGTGCCAGCAGCAGTATTTCCTCACCGGGGACGAGCGCACCCTGCGGCCCCTGGGACAGCAGCAGATTGCCGACATGATCGGCAAGGACGTGACGGTCGTGTCGAGGGCTGTGAGCAACAAGTATGTGCAGTTGCCCTGGGGCGTCAAGAGCCTCAAGTTCTTCTTCAGCGAGGACATCAACGGCGCGTCGAGGCACGAGGTGTATGACGACTTGAAGAAACTCGTCGCAGGCGAGGACAAGGCGCACCCCATGAGCGATGACGCCCTGTGCGCGGCACTCAAGAAGATGGGCTACCAGCTCGAGAGGCGCACGGTAGCCAAGTACCGCGACGTGCTGGGCATTCCCAGCAGCACCGTCCGCCGCAAGATGGCCCAGTAACAGCCAGTGGACGCGAAAAGGGACCCGAAACAAGAATTTATCTTAACAACCCAATGAGAAAATATACTGTCAATAAGTTAATAGCCGGGATGGCCGGATTCCTGTCAACAGCCTTGAGCCCGCTGCTGATGCCCACCTACGGGGTTTTCCTCACATTGTGGGTGTCGGTGCTGTGCCTGTTGCCTTACGGCACGAGGGTCGCGGTGCTGCTCGTGTGTATGGGCATCACCTGCATCATTCCGCTCATCTTCCTGAGCGTCCTGCGCCATTTCAAACTTGTCAGCGACCTGCACGTCGAGGTGAGGGAACAACGCTTCATCCCTTACCTGTTCGCGGCATTATGCTATGCCGTCGCCGCCTATTACCTGTACTATTGCCATTCTCCCCAGTGGTTCGTGATGTTTATGGTCGGCTCGATGATTACTGTTCTGGTCATGGCGCTCATCAGCCTGAAGTGGAAAATCAGCGCTCACATGGCCGGTATCGGCGGGGTGGTGGCCTTGATCTATGAGATTCATGCCATGGGACTGAGCGCGTTTGACCTCCTGTGGCTGCTATGCATCACCGTCATCATAGCGGGAGCCTTGGGCTCGGCCCGGCTGGCGCTCAGGCGTCACAACACATGGCAAGTGCTGGCAGGAGTGGTCGTGGGCTTCGTCTGCGTGTCGCTCACCATGCGCCTCCTAGGCTAAAGGTCAAAGGTCAAAGGTCAAAGGTCTAACGTCTAAAGTCTAACATCTAACGTCTAACGTCTAAAGTCTAACGTCTAACATCTAACGTCTAAATATATGATTTTCAATTATAAACGCCGCCCCACCGTCAACGTCAATGTGGGTGGCATCGAGATGGGCAGTGAATGGCCCGTGCGTGTCCAGTCGATGACCAACACCGCCACCGACGACATTCAGGCCAGTGCGGCACAGTGCCAGCGCATCGCCTATGCCGGGGCCGACTATGTGAGGCTCACGGCTCAGGGCGTCAAGCAGGCATTGAGCATCGGTGAAATCGCCGAGGTCCTGCGTGCGCAAGGGTGCAACATCCCCCTTATCGCCGACATTCACTTCAAGCCGCAGGCTGCCATGGCGGCTGCCGAGGTCTGTGAGGGCGTGCGCATCAACCCGGGCAACTTTGTGGACCCCGCCCGCTCGTTCAAGCGCCTTGAATATACCGATGACGAATACTCCGCCGAACTCGCCCGCATCCGCGAGTCCTTGCTGCCGTTCATCAACAAGTGCCGCGAACATCACACGGCGGTGCGCCTCGGCGTGAATCACGGCTCACTGAGTGACCGCATCATGAGCCGATATGGCAACACCGCACAGGGAATGGTCGAGAGTGTGATGGAATTCCTCAGGGTGTTTGTCGAGCAGAATTTCCTTGACGTGGTCATCTCGATGAAGGCGTCTAACGTCGTCGTCATGGTCGAAGCCGTCAGGCGGCTCGTGGTCGCCATGGACCGCGAGGATATGCACTTCCCCCTGCATCTGGGCGTCACCGAGGCTGGATTCGGCGAGGATGGACGCATCAAGAGTGCCGTTGGCATCGGCGCGCTCATGGCCGAGGGACTCGGCGACACCATACGCGTCTCGCTCAGCGAGGATCCCGAACTCGAAATCCCCGTGGCGCGTAAACTCGTGGATTATATCGCCCAGCGCGAGGGACACGACCCCATCGAGGGGCAGTATGCTGATGGATATGACCCGTTGTGCCCTCAGCGGCGCGAGACTGTCGTTGTGGGCGACTGCATCGGAGGCGACAGGCAACCTGTCGTCATCGCCAGCTACAGGCCCGACGAATTGAACGGTGCTGAACTGCAGCCCGACTTCTACTACAGTGCAGACGGCCTCATCGACGGCATGCACCGTTTCCTCGTCCCCATGGCCTCATGGCGCGGAGAACGCAACGCCTTCCCGCTGCTCACGCTCGGCGAGTGGGAACGCTGCCCCGAGGCGCGCCTGCGCTTCCTCCAGCTGCCGGCGACTACGCCGGTCAACCGGCTTGAGTTCCTGCGCGGACGCACCGACACCGTGCTCGTCATCACCCCCGTCGGGAAAAACATCCCCGGCGAGGAGCAGGCTATGATTCACGCCCTTGACAGGGCCGGTATCAACTGCCCGGTGATTGTGCGCAATAACTATGCCGACAGTTCCAACGAGTGGCTGCAGGTCAAGGCCGGGGCCGACTTGGGCGCCGTTCTGCTGAACAAACGCGCCGACGGCATCTGGCTCGAGGCCCCCAACAGCCACAGCGTCGTCGAGGTCGTGCGCTACGCCTTTGCCATCCTGCAGGCGGCACGGCTGCGCACCAGCAAGACTGAGTTTATCTCTTGCCCTGGCTGCGGCAGGACGATGTTTGACCTCCAGACGACCGTCCAGCGCGTCCAGCAGGCCACATCTCATCTCACGCACCTCAAGATCGGCGTGATGGGATGCATCGTCAACGGACCCGGCGAGATGGCCGATGCCGACTATGGCTACGTCGGCGCAGCCGCGGGCCGCATCAGCCTCTACAAGGGCAAGCAGTGCGTCGAGATGAACATCCCCGAGCAGGACGCCATCGACCGCCTCATCGCCCTCATCAAGGAGAACAACGACTGGCGTGAACCCTAACTTTCGTCTAAAGGGACGGTTCTTTTGGACGAAAAATCATTCAAAATGACAATGAAAAAAAAGATTTACCATATCCTGACGCTACTTGTGGCCTCCTTGCTGCTGGTCGCTTGCGATAGAGGCAGCTTCAAGGTCGAGGGCGACATCACGGGGCTCAAGGGCACGGTCGTCAGGGTCATCTTCAGGGGCGATTCGGGCGTGATTAACGAGCCCGTGACCGTGGACAAGAAAGGGCACTTCGGCTTCAAGGGAATGTCGGCACAGCCCATCATTGTCACCTTGCTCAATGTCAAGGGCGACTTTTTGACCACACTTGTGGCAACCAATGGCGACCACCTCAAGGTCAATGGGGACGCGGGCAAGCCTATGGGCCTCAAGGTCAAGGGCAACAAGCTTAACGAGGATTGGCAACTCTTCCGTGACGAGCATGCGGCATTCTACACCGACCCCAATCCCAGCCGCCTCGACGCGGCAATCGAGAAGTACGTCCGCGAGAATCCGGCCGATATGCTTTCCACGGTGCTGCTCGTCTCTGATTACAGCGACTATAGCGACAGGGCTAAAGTCAACAAGATGCTCAAGAGCATTGATGCCAAAGCACGCCCCGAGTCGTTGACAACGGCCCTTGACGGTGCGTCCGAGTGGTCAGCCAAGCAGGTCTTGCCGCGCTTGACGACGCTCAACCTTGTCAAGCATGGCGGCGGCTTTGAGGAAATCAAACTCACCGACCGCATCAGCCTCCTTTTCTTCTGGGCCAATCCGCAGACCCAACGCGACGTCATCAATCGCCAGCTTGACGCGGTGGATGATGCCGTCCATGTCGTTGACGTGCTCACCGAGAGCGACAGCCTCAAGTGGCACAAAACCATCGCTGGAGAAGACCGCGCCCACTATTGGGCACCTGGAGGACCGCTCGAGCAGGGCATACAACTCCTCCACATCAGCTCTCTGCCCTGGTATGCCGTGACCGACAGCACGGGCCTTGTCACCTATTCAGGTCCTGACCTGAAAGCGGCTTTGGACAAGGTTGCAATGAAGTAAAATGGATTAATGAGCAAGGATATGAATACATCGGGTTTCTACAAATCATTTGTGCTATTGATTCTCCTGTTGCTCGGCTCAAGCTCGCTGGACGCTAAGCAGATAGGGAACCGTCTTCAGGGCAGTGCAAGTGCGCTGGAGGGAACCATCTATGTGCTCACCTGCTATGTGTCCGAGACGGGGTGGAGCCCTGAGGAAGTGGAGAGTTACAGCGCCATGATCAACGAAGCCGAGGAGTGGCTGGTGACGCAAGCTGCGAACTATGGCAAAGAAGTTACCTTTGTGAACGGAACAGCGGGTCTGGACGCTCCGTTGTTGTTGGATAACATCGTGAGCGGTGCCGGCGTGGGCGATGAGCCCGTGGATTTGGTGTCCAAACTGATGCCGATGATTGGCTATAAGAATGGGCTGAAATTTATCGATTGGCTCAACAGCAATTACGACTGCGATGGTTGCCTTGTGCTGATTGTCGCCAACAAGCCGGGCCGTGGATACTCGATGGCTTATAAGGACGACTATGACCCCTATAAGTACTTCCTTGAGGGCACGATACTTTATACCTCCTACGAGGAAGGAGTACCTGCCTGCGCAGCAGGCATCGCTCATGAGATGTGCCACTTGTTCGGTGCCGAGGATTTGTATGCCACGTTCATTCAGACCGAGGAAAACGAGGCGCGGGCGCGTGAGCTGTTCCCTGATGACATCATGCTTGCTGTGTCCTATGACATCAACAAGAAAAAGATAGACAAGCTGACGGCTTGGTTGGTTGGTCTGACGGATGAAATGGAGGACTGGTACCTGTCATTTCTGTATGAATAATTAACGTCTAACGTCTAAGGTCTAAAGTCTAAAGTCTAAGGTCTAAAGTCTAACGTCTAACGTCTAAAAACTAAAAACTAAAAACTTATGTTAGCGAGAACGATAGCAGCCGCCGTGCAGGGCATCGACGCCATCAAGGTCGAGGTCGAGGTGACCGTCGACTGGGGGTCGGGATTCATGATTATCGGTTTGCCCGACACGGCCGTCAAGGAGAGTGCCGAGCGCGTGCGCTGCGCCATCCAGCAGACGGGAATCGACTTCCCGGGCAAGAAGGTGATGATCAATATGACGCCTGCCGACATCAAGAAGGAAGGCTCGGCCTATGACCTGCCCTTGGCCATCGGCATCCTTGCCGGCGACGAGAAGATCATGCCCGACCGCTTGGGCCGCTATATGCTCATGGGCGAACTCTCGCTCGACGGCACGTTGCGACCCATCAAGGGCGCCCTGCCCATGGCTATCCTCGCTCGTCAGCTGCACCTCGATGGATTCATCGTGCCGCGTGCCAACGCCCTCGAGGCCGCCGTTGTCAACAACCTTGATATCCTTGCCGTGGACAACCTCGTCGAGGTGATACAGTTCCTGAACGGGGATATCGACATCCAACCGACCGTCGTCGACACCCGCGCCGAGTTCGCCAAGGCACAGGGCGTGTTCCCCTACGACTTCGCCGACGTCAAGGGACAGGAAAACGTCAAGCGCGCCTTTGAGGTCGCCTGTGCTGGCGGTCACAACATCCTGCTCGTGGGCAGCCCGGGCTCCGGCAAGTCGATGATGGCCAAGCGCCTGCCCTCCATCCTGCCGCCACTCACCTTGAGCGAAGCCCTAGAGACCACCAAGATTCACAGCGTGGCCGGCAAACTGAAGCAGGGTACCACGCTGATGACCGTGCGCCCCTTCCGCAGCCCGCATCACACCATCTCGCCCGTCGCCCTCGTCGGTGGCGGCAGTTTCCCCATGCCCGGCGAAATCTCCCTGGCCCACAACGGCGTCCTCTTCCTGGACGAATTGCCTGAATTCAATAGAAGTGTGCTGGAGGTGATGCGTCAACCGCTAGAAGACAGGATAATAAGTATTAGCAGGGCTAAATACAGCACCGAATACCCCGCCTCGTTCATGCTCGTGGCGAGCATGAATCCGTGCCCCTGCGGGTACTATGGGCACCCCAAGAAGAAGTGCGTCTGCAACGAGTACCAGCGCACCCACTACATGAGCAAAATTTCGGGCCCGCTGCTCGACCGCATTGACCTGCAGATCGAGGTCCAACCCGTCGATTTCGACCAGATGTCGTCCAAGGCCCCGGGCGAACCCAGCGCCGCCATCCGCGAGCGTGTCATCGCCGCCAGGATGCTTCAAGAGCGTCGCTTCAAGGATGAACCAGGCATCCACTGCAATGCCCAGATGACCCCGTCACTGCTGCACAAATACGCCGAACCCAACGCCGCCGGCCTCGAGAAACTGCGCGACGCCATGGACCGCATGAACATGTCCGCCCGCGCCTACGACCGCATCCTCAAGGTC
>JAEEGL012091853.1_pt1 | contig 17518 bp, 12 predicted proteins | sample 9134231 | NCBI WGS metagenome assembly JAEEGL01 (sample SAMN16246548, study PRJNA631951) | gut metagenome | biome: gut microbiome; feature: rumen; material: fiber-attached | host: Bos | place: Iran: Karaj | collected 2018-10 | reverse complement strand
CTACCTTATTCGCTTATAAACGGCAGCCCGTAATGGATGGATTTTCGGGCGGTCATGCCCGCCCCTACAAACAAACCGAAAGGTTTTACGTTTCAGGAACATGGATTCAATCGTTCATCGTTCATCATTCATCATTCATCAAACAAAGCGACAAACTGAAATTTTCATCTGCCTTGTGTCAATCCACAAGAATCTGATTATACGCCGCCACCGTATCGGGGTGGATGGGCTTGCAGTCTTTCGCGAGGTCTTCTATGGTGAAGCGAAGGCCCTCTTCCATCGCGCTTTCAAGACTCTGCCGCGCGCGCACGCGCATCTCGTCCACGCCGGGATAATCGCGGTCGTCCGAGATAAAATCAGCAACGAACAGTATCTTTTCGGGCAGGGTCATGTTCTCGCGCCCGGTGGTGTGGTAGCGCACCGCCAGCAGGATATCCTCCGGCAGCGGATAGGTCTGCCTGAGGTAGATCTCCCCCGCCATCGCGTGCCAGAGCTTGGGGCAGGCGCGTTCCACAGGCGTGAGCGTTACGCCGTTTTCGGCGAAAAAGCCGAGCGCGCTTTTCTTCGGCTGCTCTTTAAGGATATCGTGGGCTGCCCCGGCGATATAGGCCTTTTCTTCGTCCCAGCCGTACCGTGCCGCCAGGGTTTTCGCACAGTCCGCCACGCACTGCGAGTGGAAAAAGCGGAAATCGGAAAGCCTGCCGCGCACGTCCGCCCAAAGGACGGAAATATCGAATTCGTTCATGGTAACACCTGTTCAGTTCGAGGTTCGGAAATCAGGAGCGGAGAGCGGAGATATGAGACGCGCAAGGCGGCTCAATTCCGAATTACGCATTCCGCATTCCGAATTATTTTTTCTCCGCCGGTTTCTTTTTGATGAGCTTACTTCTCCCCTTTTTGTCTTCAAAGGGGGATTTCTTTTTCGGGCGGGTATACTTTTTTTCGGTGGAGGTGTTCTTTACCGGCTTTTTCTCGGGCTTGTGCAGCTCGGGGTTATAACGGTAGAGCACCATCACGCCGCCGATCACCTGCACCACCTCGGCGTTCGTGGCGGCGGCAAGTTCATCCGCGGCTTCGCGCACCGAAACGGGCGAGGTCTCGGTGAGCACCTTCAGTTTGATCAGCTCTCTGGCACGCAGGGCGTCGTCCGTTTGGGCAATCAGCGTTTCGCCGATACCGCCCTTGCCTACGTGGAAGAGCACGTCAAGGCTGTTTGCCTGCGCGCGCAGAGCCGCGCGTTCTTTGCTTGTCATATCATTCTCCTCAGATATACTCTTTCAGCATCTCGGCGGCCTTGCGGATCGCGTTGCCGCGGTGGCTGACGGCGTCTTTTTCTTCAGCGGAGAACTCGGCAAAGCTGCGGTCCCCCACGTAAAAGACGGGGTCGTACCCGAAACCGTTATTGCCGCGCATCTCGTAGCCGATCCTGCCCTCTACCTTACCTTCGGCGATGAAGTGCTGCCCCGTGGGGAACACCACCGCGATATTGCACACAAAACGGGCGGTGCGCTGTTCATCCGGCACGTCTTTCATTTCTTCGAGCAGGGCGGCGATCTTTTCGGGATAGGGGGTATCCTCGCCCATAAAGCGGGCGGAATACACGCCGGGGCGTCCGCCGAGCGCGTCGATGCAAAGGCCGGAATCATCCGCGATCACGGGCATCATGCTGTCCGCGCACGCGGAGCGCGCCTTTTTGAGGGCGTTTTCGGCAAAGGTGGCGCCGTCTTCGATCACCTCGTTCAGGATCACGCCGCACTCGAAATCAAAATACACGCTGATCCCCAGCGGGGCGAGGATGCGCTGCAGCTCCTCGCGCTTTTTCATATTGTGACTTGCAATCAAAAAATCCATAATATCTTCCTTTTTTTGTTTCAGCCTCTGCGGAACAGGCCAAAGAAGCCTTTGCGCTCTTTCTTTTTGGGTTCTTCCGGCTGCGGCGCGGGCTTTGGCGCGGGTTGAGGTGCGGGCGTTTCGGCAACCGGCTCTTCAACGACGGGTTCTTCTGCAACGGGTTCCTCGACGATGGGTTCCTCGACAATGGGTTCCTCAACAATGGGTTCCTCAACAATGGGCTCTTCGGAGACAGGCGCTTCGACGGTGCTTTCGGTCACCGTGATATACGGTGCTTCGGCCGCATCATCTGTGCTTTCATCATCGCCGCCACCGGGCTCTTGCCCTTCCTGCGGTATTTCAGCACCGCTTTCGTATACTTCTTCTGCTGCTTCTTCAGCGCTTTCTGCTTGCGGGAGGGCAGAAGATAGGTCTTCTTGTCCCTCGTCAGCTGCGCCATCCAGTTCCCCGTCAGGCCCGCCATATATCTCTGAGAGTATTTCTCCAGCGGCTTCTGCAAACGCTTTAAGCTCTTCGTTATCTTCTTCCTGCGCCGGGACATAGTTTTGGTACTCTTCGCTGTTGATGAGTTCTTCGAGGGTGTTTTCATCTTCATTCTCCTTCTTCGTGCTTTCTTCAAACAGGCTCTTTGCGAACGCCGCGGGATCGAAAGGCTGCAGGTCGTCCAGCCCCTCGCCCACGCCGATGAATTTCACGGGGATCTTCAGATCGTTTTTGATCGAGAGCACCACGCCGCCGCGGGCGGTGCCGTCCAATTTGGTGAGCACGATGCCGGTAAGCTCGGTAACGGAGGCGAATTCCCTCGCCTGGTTCACGGCGTTCTGCCCGGTGACCGCGTCCAGCACCAGAAGCACCTCGCGGTCCGCATACGGCAGTTCTTTATCCATCACGCGGAAGATCTTGGCGAGCTCTTCCATAAGATGCTTTTTATTGTGCAGGCGGCCGGCGGTATCGAGGATGATGATATCGCAGTTACGGGCGATACCGGCCTGAATGGTATCGTACACCACGGCGGCGGGATCGGCCCCCTCTTTGTGCTTCACGATATCCACCCCGGCGCGCTGCGCCCATACGTCGAGCTGGTCGATGGCTGCCGCGCGGAAGGTATCCGCCGCGCCCAGAATCACCTTTTTGCCCTGCGCCTTGTACATGGCGGCGAGCTTGCCGATGGTGGTGGTTTTGCCCGCGCCGTTCACGCCGATCATCAGAATGACCGAGGGGATGGTGATGAGCCCCATATCCTCGCCGCCGTAGAGCAGGTCGGCAATGATGTTTTCGAGCTCTTTCTTGACTTCTGAAGTCTTCTTGATCTTTTCGCTTTTGACGCGCTCTTTGAGCTCTTCCACCACCTGCACGGCGGTGTTCACGCCCACGTCGCCCATAACGAGGATCTCTTCCAGCTCGGTGTAGAGATCTTCTTCAAAGGAATCGAAGGAATCGAGCATATCGTCGATGGCGCCGCTCATCTTGTTGCGGGTCTTCGACAGGCCGAAGTTAATTTTACTGAATATTGACATAAATACCTCCTGCGGGGGATCTGTTTCAATTCGGAATGCGGAATTCGGAATTCGGAATTATTTTTTCATTTTTCATTTTTCATCATTCATCGTTCATCATTCATCCAGTTTCAGCTGTTCCACCAGCTGCGCGGTGTTGAGTTCGAGGAGTTTGGAAACGCCTTTTTCCGCCATGGTGACGCCATAGAGGATATCGGCCTCTTCCATGGTGCCGCGGCGGTGGGTGATCAGAATGAACTGGGTGTTGCCGGTCATCATGCGCACGTACTGCGCGTAGCGCACCACGTTTACGTCGTCCAGCGCGGCCTCCACCTCGTCGAAGATGCAGAAGGGCGCGGGGCGCACCTTTAAGATGGCGAACAGCAGCGCCACCGCGGTGAGGCCCTTTTCGCCGCCCGAAAGCAGGCTGATATTGCGCACGTTCTTGCCCGGGGGCTGCGCCTTGATATTGATGGGGCACTCTAAAATGTCGTTCTCATCCTCGAGCACGAGCTCCGCCGTACCGCCGGAGAACAGCTCGGTAAAGGTCTGGCGGAAGAAGCCGTTGATGGCGTTGAAGCGGTCCAGGAACAGCTCGCTCATCTTTTCGGTGAGCTCCCTGATCATCTTTTCGAGCTCTTTTTTGGATTTTTCAACGTCCTCCACCTGGCCGGAGAGGAACTCGTACCGCTGGGAGACCTCTTTATATTCGTCGATAGCTGCCACGTTGACGTTGCCCAGCGCCTTGATCTGCGCGCGCAGCTCGCTGAGCCGCTTGCCTGCCGCCGTTACGTTTTCGATGGGTTCGGTGATCTCGGCTGCCTCGCGCCGGGTGAGGCCGTATTCTTCGTACAGCTTGCGCTCGGTCTCTTCCGCGTCGCGCTCCAACGAGAGCTTGCGCTCTTCAAGGCGCACGGTTTCTGCCGAGAGCTTTTCTTTATCTTCGTTTTTCTGCTTTTCGGCGTCGCGGGCGTCGGTCTGCGTTTTTTCGCAGCCTTCGCGCCGGGCGATCAGCTTGCCGATCGATGATACGTTTTCGTTCAGCCGGTCGCGCAGCGCCTTTGCCGCGCCCTCGGCCTTTTCGCTTTCGGCCAGCAGTTCGGCGTTTTTCGTCTCCAGATCGCTCAGTTCCCGCGCCAGTTCCTCTTTGCGGGTGGTAAAGCCGGACTTGCGCTTCTCGAAATCTGCGAGCTGCTCATCCTTGGCCTGCTTTTCCTGAATGCAGGCGACCACATTCACGTTGACCTGCGCCATCTCTTCGCTGATGGCCTCGCGCCGGGAGAGCATTTCGTCGTGCCCGCCGGTGAGATCGGAGAGCTCCTTTTCGGCGGCAGCCTTCTCTTCGGCGAGGGCGGCGAGCTTTTTATCGGCCCGCTTTATAGCCTCTTCTGCCGCGGCGATACGGGAGGACGCGGCGCCCAGCTCGGCAAGAAGCGCGGCGGCGGTCTGTTCGCTTTCGGCGATCTTGGAATCGGTGAGGGCAAGGGCGCTTTCGGCGCCGGTTTTGAGCTCGGTGCCCTGCATGATCTCGGCGGTGACGCCTTCGTACTGCGCCTCGGCCTTCGATACCGCCTCCACGGCGGTTTTCACGTCCGCGCTGAGAAGCTCCAGCTCTTTGGCGGCCTTTTCGGTTTGGGCCTTCAGCTTGTCCATTTCGCTCTTGCGGGTGAAGAACCCCGCGGAGCTGATGCGGGAACCGCCGGTCATGGAACCGCCGGCGTTCACCACCTGACCGTCCAATGTGACGATCTTGAAGCGGTAGCCGTATTTCTTGGCGATGGTGACCGCGGTATCGAGATCTTCGCTGACGGCGGTACGCCCGAGCAAAGACGATATCACGTTTTCGTACTGGGGATCGTAGCTGATCAGGTCGCTCGCGATACCCACGAAGCCAAACATATCTTCCAGCCCTTTTTCTTCGAGGGAGCGGCCCTTGACCGCGTTCATCGGCAGGAAGGTGGCGCGGCCCGCCCCCAGGTTTTTAAGGGTATTGATGGCGCGCTTGGCGTCGTTCTCGGTTTCGGTGACGATGTTCTGCACAGCTGCCCCCAGCGCCGTTTCGATGGCGGTGGTGTAAGTTTCGGGCACCTCGATGAGCTGGAACACCGTGCCCCGGATGCCCCTGAGCGTGCCGTGGGATTTTTCGCGCATCACGGCCTTTACGCTGCCCTGATAACCCTCCATGTTCTTTTCGGTGTCTTCAAGGAATTTGAGGCGCTGCCGTGCGGAGAGCAGTTCGAGCTGCTTGTTTTCAAGGATCTGCTTTTTATCGCTGAGTTTTTCCTGGTTCTTCTTTAAGAGCAGGCCCACGCCGGAGCGCATGTTGACGAGGCTGGTGAGCCCGCCCGCGGCGGCGTCCAGCTTTTGCTGCTCTTCTTCGCGCTGACGGCGCAACTCGGCGATCTGGTCTTTGCGCTGCTGCACCGATTCTTCGATCTCGGAAGCGCGCTTTCTGATCTCTTCCACCGAGGAGGCGGCGGCGCTCTTTTCGATCTGCACGTTGGAGATCTCGCTCACGACGCCCGCCAGAGCTTCATTCTTGCGGTTATATTCGTCGGAATAGGATTCATCCTGGCTCTTGAGGCCCGCCATATCCGCCGTGAGGGCGGTGAGCTTCGTCTGCAGCCCGGCGATCTCTTCGTCCAGCGCGGCGATACGGGCGACAACGCCCGCCTTTTCTTCGTCCGCCTGACGCAGCGCCTCGTCCTGCAGGGCGATATCGGCGTTGATGCGGGCGGCGGTCTCAACGTTATGCTCCACGCTGTTTTTCAGCACGGCGGCCTGCGCCTCGAACCCGGCGGCCTCCTCTTCGAGGGAGGCGTTCTGCCCGCGGAGACGCTCGATGGATACGTTGATCTCGCGGATCTCTTCGGCGGCGTTGTCGATCTCGTCGGAGAGGCGCTCCAGTTCGCGGCAGACGTCGTCGTACTGCGCGCGGGCGATATCGAGCTTGTTCGCCTGCTCGCGGATCATGGACGCGGAACGGTCCAGCGTGCGCAGCCACATGCCGATCTGCAGCTCTGTGCGTTCTGCGGCGAGCAGAAGGAACTGCTGCGCCTTGATGCTCTGCTTTTCGAGCGGGCCCACCCGGGATTTGAGCTCCGCCACGATATCTCTGAGGCGGACGAGGTTTTCTTCGGTCTGGGCAAGGCGCTTGTTGGCATCCGCCCGGCGGTAACGATAATGGGAGATACCGGCGGCTTCCTCAAACATTTCGCGCCGGTTCTCACTCTTGGCGCTCACGAGCTCGTCCACCTTGCCCTGGCTGACCATGGAGTAGCCGTCGCGCCCGAGGCCGGTATCCATAAAGAGCTCGTCCACGTCTTTGAGACGGGCGGCCTTGCCGTTGATGAGATAGCCGCTGTCGCCGGAACGGTAATAGCGGCGGGTGACGCTGACCTCCTTTTCGGGGTTGGGCAGCGCGCCGTCGGAATTATCCAGCCGCAGCGTGACCTCCGCGAAGCCCTGGGGGCGGCGGGAGGCGGTGCCGGAGAAGATCACGTCTTCCATTTTGGAGCCGCGCAGCTGTTTCGTGCTCTTTTCGCCCAGCACCCAGCGAACGGCGTCCGCAATGTTGGACTTGCCGCTGCCGTTGGGCCCGACAACGCCGGTGATGCCGTGCTCGAAGGTGAGCACGGTTTTATCGGGGAAGGACTTGAAGCCCTGAATTTCCAAAGCCTTTAAGTACATAGTGAACCTTTCTGGAAGCAGATAATAGAGCGGAGGGAAGAGATAATTCGGAATTATAGTGGCCAGTGGCCAGTGGCCGGTGATTAGTGGCCGGTGATTAGTGGCCAGTGGCTAGTGGCCAGTGGCCAGTGGCCAGTGGCCAGTGGCTACTGGTCAGGGATTAGTTTATTATCGTTTATTATTGATCGATGATCCTTAATTCAAAGGGCCCGACGCCCGGGGTTTCAACGATTCTGAGGCGGAAGCCCTGCTGGGAGAAGAAGGTGAGGTTGGAGCGCTTCTGACCGGCGGCCTTTGAGGCGTGGCCCGGAGAAACGAGAAGCGTGTATGCGCCGGGGGCTTTGCCGGAAATGAGCGCGGAGATTTTGGTTTTGTATATTTCGGCTTCGCACAGCTCGCGGAACGCCGGGTGGTAAGGCCCCGCTACGTAGTTTTCATCCACGCTGCCGCCGGAGTGCAGCCCCAGCCGGATCACGGGGATGCCTGCCGTTTGGAACATGAGAAGCAGCTGTGCGCACAGGGCGACGCTCTGCCCGAGAGTTGGCGGTGTGTACTCCCCCGCTTCGTACATGCGGGCCAGCGCGGTGTTTTCAAGGACCACGGTGGGATAGATGCGCACCGTATCCGGTTGTAATTCAATGAATCGGCGGGCTGTTGCAATATCCGTTTCATCGGCGGAACCCGGCAGGCCGGTCATCATCTGCAGGCCCAGTGAAAAGCCCGCGGCCTTCACGCGCTTTGCGGCGTTCACGGTGGCTTCGGCGGTGTGGCCGCGCTCGTTTAAGGCGAGCACCGCGTTATCCATGCTCTGCGCACCGAGTTCCACGGCGGTGACGCCATACTGCTTCAGAAAACAGAGGGTATCATCGTCCACGGCGTCCGGCCGGGTGGAAACGCGGATGCCGGAGAAGCCGGCTGCAAGGTACGGCGCAGCGGCCTCGAGGCACATGCGCTGGACAGAGCGGTCCACCGCGGTGAAGCTGCCGCCGAAAAAGGCGATCTCGGCGTTCTCTTTATCGTGGGGCGTGCGCATCGCGGTTTCACAGGCGGAAACGATCTCTTCTTTCGTGATGGGTCTGCCCGCGCCGGAGATGGCGGTCTGGTCGCAGAACACGCAGCGGTGGGGGCAGCCGAGATGGGGCACGAACAGGCTGACGTTTACGTGCTTCACAGCCGCACACCCATCAGCTCCAGCGCCTTACGCGCCGCGTCCTGCTCAGCCTTCTTTTTGGAGTGCCCTTCGCCGGTGGCGATGCAGTTGGAATTGAGGTAGACCTCCACCGTGAAGGTCTTATCGTGGTCCGGGCCCGCTTCGGCGGCGAGCACGTAGCTCAGGTGCTCGTCGGGGTTCTGCTGAACGATCTCCTGCAGGCGGGTTTTGTAATCGGTGACCGCGGCAACGTCCGTCTGCGCCGTTTTGATGAAGCGCAGCACGAAGGTGCGGGCGGGCCGGATGCCGCCGTCCAGATAGATGGCGGCGATCACGCTTTCGAACGCGTCCGAAAGGATGCTGGGGCGGTCGGCCCCGCCGCTCATCACTTCGCCCTTGCCGAGCCGGAGATAACTGCCCAGCCCCAACTGACGCGCGAACACGGCAAGCGACTTTTCGCACACCGCGGCGCTTCTGAGCTTGGTGAGCTCCCCTTCCGGCGTGCCGGGCAGGGCATTGTAAAGATACTCGGCGGTAATGAAGCCCAGCACCGAATCGCCCAGAAACTCCAGCCGCTCGTTATCGCGGTGGGCGCCTTTTTCGTTGGCAAAGGACGAGTGCGTGAGCGCAAGCTCCAAGAGCGAAGGATCTTTGAAATGGTAGTGAAGTTTTTGTTCGAGATTTTTCATATTTTAAAGGGATGAGGGCTCAGGGCCCAGGGATCAGGATTGAGAGCGGAGAGCGGAATTAGTTCGGAGTTCGGAGTTCGGAATTCGGAGTTGAATGAATGAAAACGGTTTCATTTTTCATTTTTCATTCTTCATCATTCATCATTCATCGTTCATCATTCATTTGAATATACTCTTCAAGGTCTTTCAGGGCGCGTTCTGAAAGTTTTGCGTACCGCAGGCGTTTGTCGCGCACGCGGTCCGGCAGCGGGGGCAGAAGCCCCATGGCGGCGCCCATCGGCTGGAAATCTTTATTGGAGGTATCTGCGATATATCGCGCGAGCGCGCCCAGCATCGTGGTTTCGGGCGGGACGAAGGGCGCTTTGCCGGTTACCCGGTTGGCGGCGTTGATACCGGCGAGGATGCCGGCGGCGGCGGATTCCATATATCCCTCCACGCCGGTGATCTGCCCCGCAAAGAAGATATCGGGGCGTTCGATCATGCTGAACGCGGGGGTGAGCAGCCCCGGGGATTTCAGGAAGGTGTTGCGGTGCATCACGCCGTACCGCACGAACTCGGCGTTTTTCAGCGCCGGGATCATCGAGAACACCCGCTGCTGCTCGCCGAATTTCAGGTTGGTCTGAAAGCCTACTAAATTATACATCGTACCGGCGGCGTTCTCTTTGCGCAGCTGCAGCACTGCCCAGGGCCGGTGCCCGGTGGCGGGGTCCCGAAGGCCCACCGGCTTCATCGGGCCAAAGCGGATCGTGTTCTCGCCGCGCTTCGCCATCACTTCGATGGGCATGCAGCCCTCGTAGATCCCGTTCTTTTCAAAATCGTGCAGAATCACGGTTTCGGCGGAAACCAGCGCTTCATAAAACGCCTCGTATTCCTCTTTGTTCATCGGGCAGTTCACGTAATCGTCGCCGCCCTTTTCGTAGCGGCTCTGGGTGAAGGCCCGGGACATATCCACGCTCTCGGCGGTAACGATGGGCGCGGCGGCGTCGAAAAAGCTGAGGGGTTCGCCGCAAAGGTTGCCGATATCGGCGGAAAGCGCCTCGCTTGCCAGCGGCCCCGCCGCCACGATCACCGTGCCGGTACGGGGGACGCAGGTGCATTCTTCGCGCACCACTTCGATCATCGGTTCGCTTTCTACCGCCTTCGTAACGGCGGCGCTGAACAGATCGCGGTCCACAGCCAGCGCGCCGCCCGCGGGCACCGCGGTTTCTTTAGCGCATTTTACGCACACGCTGCCCAGAAGCTCCATTTCGGCTTTGAGCAGCCCCGCGGCGCTTTCGGTACGCGCGGCCTTGAAGGAGTTGGAGCACACCAGCTCGCACAGGTTTTCGCTCTTATGGGCGGGCGAGAAGCGCACCGGCTTCATTTCGTAAAGCCGCACGGGAATCCCTCGTTTTGCCAGCTGCAGAGAGGCTTCGCACCCGGCGAAGCCGCCGCCGATCACGGTTACGGGATCATTCATCTTTTTTGCCTCTGGCGGCCTCGTAGCCGCACCCCTCTTTGAGGCAGTGCACCTTGCCGCCGCGGCTCTTGAACAGGGTGGCGCCGCAGTTGGGGCACTTTTCTTCGAGCGGCTTATCCCAGGTCATGAATTTGCACTTGGGGTAATTGGAGCAGCCGAAGAAGGCGTGGCCCTTCTTGCTCTTTTTGCCGATCACGGCGCCGCCGCATTCGGGGCATACGCCGGTGGTATTGGTAACGAAGGGCTTGGTGAATTTGCATTCGGGATAGTTGGGGCAGGCGAAGAATTTGCCGTAGCGGCTCACCTTGACCACCATGTTTGCCCCGCACTTTTCGCAGGGGATATCGGTTTTATCCGCTTCGAGGCTGATCTTTACGCCCTCCATGCTGGATTTCGCCTTCTGCAGCGTATCTTCAAACTCATCGTAGAAGGTGTGCAGCATTTTGGTGTAGTCGTAGCCGCCCGCCTCGATCTTATCGAGATCCGATTCCATGGCGGCGGTGAACTTGGTATTGACGATCTTGGGGAATTTTTCTTTCAGCAGCGTGGTGATGGCGGTGCCGAGCTCCGTGGGCTTAAGGGTCTTTTTGGATTCGCGCACCACATAGTCGCGGTCCAGAATGGTTGAGAGGATCGTAGCGTAGGTGCTGGGGCGGCCCACGCCCGTTTCTTCGAGGGTCTTGATGAGGGATGCTTCGGTATAGCGCATCGGCGGCTGGGTGAAGTGCTGCTCATCCTTCAGGTCGCGCAGCCGGAGTACGGCGCCCGCGGTGAGTTCCGGCAGGCCGGAGCTGCCCTCTTCGTCGTCGGCGGTGTTGTCGTACAGGGCGGTATAGCCGTCGAACCGAACGGTGTAGCCGCTGGCGGAGAACACGCAGTAGCGGCTCCCGTCGCCGTTCTGCACCGCGTGGATATCCGTTTTCACGGTATCCTGTACGCTGGACGCCATCAGGCTGGCGAGGAAGCGACGCCAGATCAGCGAATACAGCTTATACTGCTCCGAGGTGAGGGAGCTCTTTGCGCTTTCGGGGGTGATATATACGTTGGAGGGGCGGATGGCCTCGTGGCCGTCCTGCGCGCCGGCGCGGGATTTATAATAGCGGGGCTTTTCGGGCAGGTACTTATCGCCGTACTGCTCACGGATGAACCGGCTGCCCTCGGCGCGGGATTCTTCGCTGATGCGGAGCGAATCGGTACGCATATAGGTGATGAGACCCACGGCGCCGTGGCCCTCCACGTCGATACCTTCATACAGCTCCTGCGCCACCTTCATGGTGCGCTTCGCGGTGAAGCCCAGCTGACGTGACGCCTCCTGCTGCAGAGTGGAGGTGATGAACGGGGGCGAGGGCTGCTTTTTGCGCACGCCCTTTTTGATATCCGCCACCGTGTATACCGCGCCTTCGAGCCGCTCAAGCACGGCCTTGGCGTCCGCTTCGCAAAGGAGCTTTACCTTGCCCTTTTCGTCGCCGGTGAAGGCTGCCCGGAACTGCTTCTTGGAGGGGGGCGCGCTGAAGGCGGCCTCAACGCTCCAGAATTCTTCGGGCACGAAACGGGCGATCTCTTCTTCCCTGTCTACGATCAGGCGCAGCGCAACGCTCTGCACGCGGCCCGCGGAAAGCCCGCGGTGGATCTTCTGCGAGATGAAGGGCGAAAGGCGGTAGCCCACGAGGCGGTCAAGGATGCGGCGCGCCTGCTGCGCGTTCACAAGGTCCAGATCGATCTTCTCGGGGTGCGAGATGCCCGCCAGCACGCTCTTTTTGTTGATCTCGTTGAACTTGACGCGGTCGGTACGGTCCATATCCAGCCCGAGAACGGTGGCAAGGTGCCACGAGATGGCCTCGCCTTCGCGGTCGGGGTCCGTTGCGAGATAGATGCGGTCGCTCTTATCCGCCAGGGCCTTCAGCTCCGCCAGCAGCTTTTCTTTGCCCTTGATCACGGTATAGTTGGGCTCGAAATCGTTCTTGACGTCCACGCTCAGTTTGCTGGAATACAGGTCCCGCACGTGGCCCATGGAGGCTTTTACCTCATACCCGGGGCCGAGATACTTTTTTATGGTCTTCGCCTTTGCGGGCGACTCAACGATCACCAATGACTGCATGTTTCGATTCTCCTAATATCTAATATTGTATTCAGTATTTATTGTTTAAGCTTTGGTTCCGGATATTCAGCGGGGCTCTCTGATCAGGCCCGCCATGTTGCCCGGAAGCGTCTGCGCCAGTCCCGTCAGCTCCAGATACGTGAGCGCCGTGCTGAGCGCGCCCGCGGTAAGGCCGGTGCGTTCGCCGAGCTCATCCAGATAACAGGGTTCTTCCGGCAGCGCCAGATATACCGTGCGTTCGTCGCCGGAAAGGTTCTTTGCGTCGGCGATCTTTACCCGCAGAGCGGAGGTATCCGGAGAAGGCGCCGGGACTGCGGCGGGCTCGCTCCGGGCCGCGGGGGGACGATTTTTTGTGAGCGCGTTGTGTACTTCATAGGGTTTTGCCGCCGTATCGCGCCCGCAGAGCTCTTCGTACAGGGGGAAGGCCTCGGCTTCGGTAACGCCGTTGAGCCGCGCGAATTCAGAAAGCGTACATCGGGTGGGGGTAAGCACCGGCGGCAGGTTCCCGGCGTTTTTCAGGGGCCAGTCGTCCGTAAAAACGGCGCTGTAGAAGGAAGTGAGCTGCCCGGTGCTTTCAAGCGCCACAGCGCCCTCGTCGATCAGCTTTTCGCACCCCGGGGAGGCGTACACCGCCGGGCTCAGCGCGAAGAGCTGCCTGCCGTACTGACGGGCGTAATCGGCGCTGATCATGGAGCCGCCGCGCAGGTCGGACTGGATCACCGTAAGGGTGGACGCCATGGCGGCGATCAGCCGGTTGCGCCGCGGGAAGGTGGCGAGCGTTGGGCCTTCGAAGGGCGTGATCTCGCTGAGAAGCACGCCGCGCTTCGCAATGCGCCTGCGCATGAAGGCCTTTTCGGGCAGATACTGGTGCCCCAGCCCCATGCCGAGCATACACACCGTGCCGCCTGCCGCGGTGAGCGCGCCCTCGTGGGCGGCGCTGTCGACGCCCAGCGCGCCGCCGCTGACGGTAACGATGCCGTTCTGCGACAGTACCGCAGCCAGATCGTAGGCGGCGGCCGCGGCCTTGTCCGCCGGTTTGCGGGTGCCTACCACGGCGGCCTTCTGCCGCTGGGTAAGGCAGGTAAGATCGCCGTAAGCGTACAGAACGAAGGGCGGGTCTTTGATAAACAGGAATTCCTGCGGGTAATATTTACTTTCAGGGGTGAGGATCTGCCAGCCGAAATTGCGGCACACCGCGGCAACGGACCGCGCGCGTTCCCGCAGCCCGGGCGCACGCCGCAGCTTCTCCGCGGCGGATTCGGTGATCTCACCCGCGTACGTCAGCAGCGTGGGATCCAGCGAGAGGATCGCGTCTGCCGTGCGGTATTTCTGCAGCAGCTTTCCGCCGACGGCGGTACCGCCGAACAGGAAACTCAGCTGCAGCCAGGATAAAACATTTTCCATATCAATCCATCATTCATCATTCATCGTTCATCCGGCGGAGCGTACTTCCCCACCAGCTCCCACATCAGCACCGCCCCTGCGGCTGCCGCGTTCAGGCTTTCCGCCCGGCCTGCCATAGGGATGATCACAAGGTCGGTGCATTTCGCGATCACGTCTTCCCCTGCGCCGCTGCCCTCGTTGCCGATCACCAGCACGCCGCCCCCGCGGGAAGCGATGCCGCGCACGTCTTTCGCGTCTTCACGCAGCACCGCGGCGTAAACGGGCATGCCGAGTTTTTTGAAAGCTTCCAGCGCATCGGCGGCGCTTTCGGCCCGCTCCACCGGGAAGCGCAGCAGCGCCCCCATAGAGGCTCTGAGCGCTTTGGGCGCATAGGGGTCGCACCCGCCGCATACCACCATGCCCGCGGCCCCGAAGGCCTCCGCCGAACGGGCCAGCGCGCCGAGGTTATCGGGGTTCTGGATACGGTCGGTCAGCACGTAGAAACGGGCGGGGTCCGGTTTTACGGCGGCGTCGGTACGCCGCAGCACGCAGAAAAAATTCTGGCTGGAGGCGGTATCCGAAAGCTTTTCGGCCACCGCATCGGTGATATAGTAAACGGCTTTCGCGCCGGAACAAACGATTTCAAACTGCCGGGGGTAGGTTTTTGCGGCGTCGGGGGTTATGAACACGGTCTGCACGTCCGCGCCGAACTGCGCCGCGTCGGCGCACAGACGCGCGCCCTCAACGAGGAACAGGCCGGTCTCTCTGCGGGCGCGGGCGCTGAGCAGCGTCGCTGCGTCCCTTATCTTCGGATTGGCGCGGGAGGTGATGGTTTCGATCGGTTTCATAATATGCCCGCCACCCATTCGTTGAACGCCATGATATCGTTCAGCGTGTACCACAAAAGCCACAGCACCGCCACCAGCAGCACCGGCGCAAGGAACAGCCATCTGCCCTTTGCACGGATATTGCCGCACACGCCGGGACGCAGCCGCAGGAAAAAGCGGTTTTTGGACGCGTACACCGCGATGGCAACGGCGCCCAGCACGATGCCGCCGTAGATGACCGCGTTGGAAACGACCAGCGCCGCGCCGTCGCCGCCGGTATTCTGCACCAGAACGGTGATCACGGAAACGAGGTTATTGAGAAAATGCACGGCGATGCCTGTTCTGAGCGAACCGGTGACAACGGCACAGTAGCCCAGCGCCACACCGGCGATCACCGCGAAGGGGACCTGGGTCATATTGGCGTGGGTGAGGCCGAACAGCACGGCGGTGCAGATGATGGCGAACCAGTCGCCGAACCGGCGCAGGCTCTGCAGTATCACCCCGCGGAAGACGCATTCTTCCACAATGGCGGGCACTACGGCGCTGCGCAACAGCAGCACCGCCACGCCGAGGGCGCCCTCGGGCAGCGCTTCGGGTTCCAGCGCCTGTTCAAACGAATAGAAATCGAAGCCGATGCTCTTGGCGTAAACCGCGAAATAATTGGTGGCAAGGCTGCCGGCGAAACAGATACCGAGACCCGCGATCACGAGCAGAACCGCCCGGCTGTTTTCATAGGTACGGCCGAAGGGCACCGTTAGGTCGTGATAAAAACGGGTGCGTCTGAGCAGCACGAACACCGCGAGAAACGGCATCCCCACGCAGGTAAGGGAATACAGGATATCGAGAAGATAGGTATACAGCGGCTCGTTGTCGTAAAGATCGCCCACAGCGGGCACGCGCCGCAGCACGATCGAAAACAGGGTGCTCAGCAGCAGATAGCCCAGAAAGCCCACGCCCAGCAGGTTGCCGGTAAAAAACAGCGTGCGCTGGGCGCGGTACTGAGGCGCGCGGAAGAACCGCGAAAGCCCGCCGCCGTACTGCGGTTCACCCTGCGGCGTGCCGCCGTTTTGATCGCCGTATGGATACTGACCGTTCATAGAGAGCTCCCCTTATCTGCCGCAGCAGTGCTTATATTTCTTGCCGCTGCCGCAGGGGCAGGGATCGTTGCGCCCCACCTTCTGGCCTTTCTTGACCGGCTGCGCCTTTTCGCTGCCGTCGGTAGAGCCGCCGGAGGTGGCGGTGACCGTTACGGTTTGTTTCCGTTTCACGTCTTCTTCGTTGCGCACCTCGGTGGTGAGCAGCATCTGCACGGTGTTTTCGCGGATGGAGGTGGTCATTTCGGAGAACATCTCGAAGCCGAGGTTGCGGTACGCCACCACGGGATCGTGCTGGGCGTAGGCCTGCAGGCCGATGCCGCGCTTGAGCTGGTCCATTGCGTCGATATGGTCCATCCACAGCATATCCACGTTCATGATCAGCACCTTGTGCTCTAATTTCAAAAGGATCTCTTTGCCGTATTTCTCTTCCATCATATCGAGATGGCCGAGGGCAAGCTTCTGTACGAAATCGGTGACGTCGGAGGTCTTTTTGAGCCCGGAGAGGTCTTCTCCCTCCAGCAGCCAGCCGTATTTGGCGGTGAGGCCGGCGATGTTCCAGTTTTCGGGAACGTTATCGGCGCAGTAAAGGGAGACGTTGTCGGCGACGCTGTCGGCGATCATCTTGCGGATCGTGGCGTCCATATCCACGCCGTCCAGCACCTGGTTGCGCTGGGCGTAGATCACCTCGCGCTGCTTGTTCATCACGTCGTCGTACTGCAATACGTTTTTACGGATGCCGAAGTTGTTGCCCTCAACGCGCTTCTGCGCCATCTCAACGGCGCTGGAGAACATCTTGGCTTCGATGGGCTGGTCTTCGGGCAGGTTGAACATGTTGAGGGCATTATAGAACCGGTCGCCTGCGAACAGACGCATGATATCGTCTTCCGCCGAGAGGAAGAAACGGCTCTCGCCGGGGTCGCCCTGACGGCCTGCGCGGCCGCGCAGCTGGTTATCGATACGCCTTGCTTCGTGGCGCACGGTGCCCAGAATGAACAGGCCGCCCGCGGCGCGGACCTGCTCGGCCTCGTCTTTGAGCTGGGCCTTATACTGCGATTCCAGTTCGGTGAACACCTTGCGGGCGTTCAGGATCTCTTCGTTGTCGGTTTCAGAGAAGCCGGTGGCCTCGCTGATCAGTTCGTCCGTGAACTCCATTTTGCGCATTTCGGCCTTGGCCATATACTCGGCGTTGCCGCCCAGGATGATATCGGTACCGCGGCCCGCCATGTTGGTAGCGATGGTAACGGCGCCGAGCTTACCGGCCTGCGCAACGATCTCGGCCTCGCGCTCGTGCTGCTTGGCGTTGAGCACTTCGTGTTTGATGCCCGCGCGCTTCAGGGCATGGGAGAGCTGCTCGCTCTTTTCGATGCTCACGGTACCTACCAGCACCGGCTGGCCTTTCTCGTGGCACTCGCGCACCTGTTCGATGATGGCGTTGAACTTCGCCTTCTCGGTTTTATACATCACGTCGTCGTGGTCGACGCGGATCATGGGCTTGTTGGTGGGGATCTCAACCACGTCGAGGGAATATATCTCCTGGAATTCTTCGCTTTCCGTCATGGCGGTACCGGTCATACCGGAGAGCTTTTTGTACAGACGGAAATAGTTCTGGAAGGTGATGGTGGCGAGCGTTTTGGATTCGCTGCGCACGTTCACGCCTTCCTTGGCTTCGATGGCCTGGTGCAGGCCCTCGTTGTAGCGGCGGCCCAGCATGATACGGCCGGTGAACTCGTCCACGATGAGCACCTCGCCGTCCTTCACCACGTAATCGATATCGCGCT
>JAEEGL011467784.1_pt1 | contig 17518 bp, 23 predicted proteins | sample 9134231 | NCBI WGS metagenome assembly JAEEGL01 (sample SAMN16246548, study PRJNA631951) | gut metagenome | biome: gut microbiome; feature: rumen; material: fiber-attached | host: Bos | place: Iran: Karaj | collected 2018-10 | reverse complement strand
GTTCCGCGCTCGACGACCTTGCCGTGATCGAACACGATTATCTCATCACAGTCGCGTATCGTCGAAAGCCTGTGCGCAATAACGATGCAGGTGATATCACGCTGCTTGACCGCGTTCACCACATCATACTCCGTTTTTGCATCAAGAGCCGAAGTCGCTTCGTCCATGACGATTATCGTGGGGTCCTGCGCGAGGACACGGGCAATTTCCAATCTCTGACGCTGACCGCCGGAGAAGTCCCGTCCGCCCTCTGTCAGCTTGTAGCGGTAGCCGCCCTCGCGCTGCATGATGTCATCGTGTATCTGCGCGTCGCGTGCCGCCATCATCATTTCGTAGTCTTCGATAGTGTTGTCCCACATCTTGATGTTGTTTTCTATTGTATCTTCAAACAGCGTGATGTCCTGATCGACCACCGCGACCGAACCGGTGAACACGCTGCGGTTTATCTCGTTTATGTGTTTGCCGTCAAAGAGAATTTCGCCCTCCCACGGCTGATAAAGACCGGAGATCAGCTTTGCCAGCGTTGATTTGCCGCAGCCCGACGAGCCTACGAATGCCACTCTGCTGCCCGGCTCCATTTTCATGCTGAAATTTTCGATAAGAGGCGGTGAAAGCCGTGAATAGCCGAAAGTCACGTTTTTCAGCTCAACCGTGCCGGAGAGCTTTTCGTAATCCGCTTCTTCGTCTATATCCTCATCTATCTCGACATCCGTCGGGTATTTCATAACGTCCTCGACACGCTCCATTTCGGTGCGAAGCTCCTGAAACTGCTGCCCCGCGGAAATGAGTGTCTGCGCAGGCTGCATGAATGAGCCGAGAAAGCCCTGAAATGCCATTACCATACCGACAGTGAACTGTCCCGTCATGCACAGGTACACGCCGAGTATCAGCACCGCTGTGTCCGCGAGCTGAGTCAGTATCGCGGGTATCATGCCGAGGTAGTTGTTTATCTTCTCGAAGCGCACGTTCTGCGTATTCACGCTCGCCTGATAGCCCGACCATTTCTCGAAAAATCCGTTTTCTGCACCGCTCGCCTTGATCGTCTCGATCATCTCGATGCCCGATACCGTAGCGCTTGCGAGCTTTCCCGCGTCGCGCATCATAACACGGGTAAGATTGACGCGCTTGTTAGAAATTATCCGCGACACGAACATCTGTCCGGCTATCGATGCTATGCCTATCGCCGTAAGAAGCAGCGAATACCTCACCATGACAACAAGGTAGAATATCATCATCGCCGTCTGCAAAACCAGCGGAGCAAGGGTATTCACAAGGCTGCCCGCGATATTCGCGTTTGAAGCCTGTCTCTGCTGAATATCGCCCGCCATGCGCTGTGAAAAGAACTTCATAGGCAGGCGGAGCACCTTCCACATATACGACATATTCCCGACGACCGCCATTTTGCCGTTTATTTTCAGCGAATACACCGCCTGTATCCATGATGCGATGATCTGCACGGCAGAAACGCCCGCAAGCCCGACTATGAAGGGAAGAAGCCAGGCCGCGTCAAGACCGGTAAGCAGTCTGTCCATAAAAACGCGCGAAAAGCCCGACAGGATTATCCCCGTTATCGAGCTTATGAGTGTGGTTATGGTAACGAAAGCGACAGCTGCGGATGCGCCTTTCAGACGTGCTTTCGCAAACTCGGCAATGCTTTTCGGTCTGCCGCCGGGCACAAAGGCTTCGGACGGATCGAACATAAGACACACGCCGGTGTAGCCCTCGTCGAACTGCTCAAAAGTCATCTTTACCGAGCCGCGGGCGGGGTCGTTTATGTAAACGTAATTGCCCTTGAAACCGTTCAGCACAATAAAATGGTTGAACTCCCAATGAACTATCATCGGGAATTTTCCGACTTCCCTGAGCCTTTCGGGATTATAGCGGTACGCTTTGGCGTTCAGTCCGTAGCTTCTCGCGGCTTTCAGAATATTCTTCGCATTCGAGCCGTCGCGCGAAACTCCGCAGTCCTCGCGTATCTGCTCCAGCGGTATCCACTTGCCGTAGTACGCGAGTATCATCGTAAGCGAAGCCGCGCCGCATTCGAGCGTTTCCATCTGCATAACGACGGGAACCTTCGCAACACCTTTCGTGAGCGACTGTTTTATCATTTTCTCTGCCATTTCCGGCTCCTTAATTCATAATAAATGTGATAGGTGCGACAGTCTCTGTTGTTCCGTCCTCGTTATGTATTTCAACCTCTCCGAAAATACCCCATACCACCGCGCCGACAAGCAGCAGGACGATAGCTATGAGCGTTATCCACACGCTCGGCGTGGTGACGCGGATATAGTCGTCGAGCTTTTCCGGTGACGAAACCTTGTCTATGCTCTTTTGTCTGAAAATGGTGTTGTTCTCCATTATGGATTCTCCTTAAATGTACGGCACAAAGACCCCGCGAACGGAGCCTTTGTGCGTACTTAGTCAGGTATCAGTTTCTTCTGCCCATATTACCTATGGTTGCATTGTTGACAAAGTCGGTGCTATTTCCCGGATCACCGACCATCGTTGAAAGACGACCGCCTGCAACATTATCGACTTCTTCGTCCGTCAGCTCAACGTCTGCCTCTGCGATAATGTCCTTTGCCCCGGCTGTATTCTCAGCCTTTTCAACCTTTTCCTTTAATTCACCTGTCAATTTCATAATATCATTTCCTTTCTTTAAGTTTTCTCTTACGCTCGTAATCGTTTTGCTGTCACTTTTATATGCCGAATAACTTACTGAATGCGTCGATGAGCCAGCCGCCGCCCGCAACAGCTTCTACAGCGTCGTCTGTAATCTCGCCCTCGTCTTCCGCTTTTGACTTTAACGCCTTTCCGAAATCCTCGACTGTTCCGTCAATATCGTTCTTTTTGAGAAACTCTGCAAGAGCGTCCTTGTCCTTGATCGCTTTAAGCTCGTTCTGTAAGTCAGCCGAGCTCTCGATCTCCTTGATGAATTCTTCAATTGTTTTCATAATGAAAACTCCTTTCTTTAAGGTTTCTTTTATGCGCGCATCGTGCGCGCTTTTGGAAACCTTTATTACGGCGTCGTGCCGTTCGGCCGTCAAGGCATTTTAATATATTAAGCGTTTCTGCTCAATATCCGAATAAATGTACGGTATGGTCGGTATTACCACCAAAGAAACCCACCCGCGACTTTTTCTAATTTATCATCGTCGTCGATCTCGCCTTCTGCTTCATTCTTTGCCTTGAACGCCTTTGCAAATTCCTCGGCAGTCGAACTTACATCATTCTTTTTGAGGAAGTCCGCAAGAGCGTCCTTGTCCTTTATAGCTTTCAGCTCGTCTTTTAATGCTGTCGAGTCCTCTATTTCCTTGATAAATTCGTCAATTGTTTTCATAATAAATGTCCTTTCCGCAATTTATTATGTGCTTTATAAATTGCTTGGATTATCCCGCATGGATCAAACGACCTCTTGTGTATCAAGCTTAGAAAACGGACGGTAATAAACCCCTCCTGCTGCCGCGGCAGCCTCATCGTCCCCGATCTCTCCCTCACTTTGCGACCTTATGAACTCGGTAAAATCCTTAACGTCCGCGTCGCAGCCGTGCTTTTTCAGAAACGCACCGAGCATTTCGTCGGAAGCGGCTTTGAGCTCGCTTTGAAGCTCCGGAGAGCCCACGATCTCCTTGTAAAAATCTTCGGCTGTTTTCATACGAAAACTCCTTTCTGCCCGTGTGGGCAATCTGATTTGTTTTCACCGCCGGCTTCCCGGCGATAGTAACCGTTTTTTGGCTTCCATATATTAAGTTGCAGAAAACCGGAAAAGGGATAATGTTTTTTTCAAAAAATTTTATTTTATTCGGTAATGTGTGATATGCATCATCAGAACAGACCGTTTATATACTCCGCGAGCGCTTCTCTGTCATAGTAATGCTCGGTCTTGGTGATCGGAATATCGGGGTCGGCACCGCGGTCGATGTCATAGAACGAGCCGTTTTTGAGGAAGCTCAGGCGTATGGAGCTTGAAATGTTGAATATCGAGCCGGACGCGGTCGTAAGCGGCATTACCGTGCAAGTACCGCCGGCGGTAGTCTCGCCGAGAAGTTTTACCTTGCCGCTGTTCTTGAACGCGCACGGAACGAGGTTGCCGCAGGAGAAGCTGACGCTTGAAGCGAGACAGTAAAGGTTAAGTCCTTTTCCGGCGAGTGTATCCTTTGAATTGAACTTTCCGTCAAAGTTGGTATCTACCTTATAATCGTGTGTAATGAGCGCGCCGGTGTTGGGATCCTCAAGGCTTACAGAAGCCTTGCCGAGGAATGCTCCGAGCGTATATATCGCCGTGGGGACCGCACCTCCGGTATTGCAGGAAAGATCCAGCACCACATTCTTTATGGGGCTGTCTTTTCTGAGTATCTGCTGAACGGAATAGGCTATTATGCCTATAGTATCTGTATCCTCCGCTGTGGGCGCGGTCGTGTAGTAATCCTTTGTCATATCGATGGTAAAGTTGTCAAAGGTGATGAAAGCGGTATCTCCGATCTCCTGATATCCGGGAACGCCGTCGGGATTGAACTGCGCTCTCGCGGTCATAAGCTCCGTCTGTCTTTCATGCAGCGCAGCGCTCGCTCGGCTTTCGCCTTTTTTACGTCCATACTGTGCAACAGAAGTCATGTCAGCAGCGTAGGAGGGAAGCTGGTAAGTACTGTGCTGATCATCGAGACTGTTGTATATGAGGTCAAACAGACGCTTTTCCGTCCTTGTCTGATTGGTGCTGAGGAAATACGACTCATAACCGGTCTGCTTCATAAGTGTCTGAAAATCCTTGATCTTGTGCTGATCCTTCAGGCCATAGAAAGTGTCGAGCGCAAAGCAAAGCTCCTTATAGCTGTATTCCGCCATTGCCTTGCTTACCTTGCCCGAACCGCCGTCGGCATAATAGATCGTACCAAGCTCGGTCATTCCCGCTGCTCCAAACAGTGCATTTACACCTCCCGCCTCGACTATAAGGACTTTTCCGTTATAAAGCATATGTATCGACGAGGATGCCAAAAATATATCGGACAGCGTCTGAACCGGTATGTAATAATTATCTCCCTTCTGAACAAGGTCGATACCATACGCGCCGAGATCCATCGTTATCTGATCGCCGTAGCGCTGATTTGTCGAGGAAAGCTCCTTTACATATCTCGAGGAACCGTCAGCGCCCTTGAAAATGCCGCTCGTAACATCCATCAGACCGTTTCCGGGTATATCGACAAATGCGTTATAATCCCAGAAGTAGAACAAGTCCTGTGTAAGATCCATACCCATGAAATAACCGTTTTCTCTCACGAGATATACCGTGTCGCCGTCTTTCTGAACTTTTATATCAAAGTCTGTTTTCCCGTAAGCTTCGACAGCAATAGTCTTATACAGCTCTGTCCAATCCTCGACCTTCATGTAAGGCACATCGCTCCCGTTGACATAGTAAAGCGGGGTTTTGGTCATTTTTTCTTTTGCCGCGGAAAAGAAATAGGTCTTGATGTTCTTTTTGGTAAGCGTGTAGGACTTTGCTGCCGTACTGTCGGTCACAGCTACTGTCGCGGTGTCGGCGCCTGCGGTGATCTGAGCCGTAAGCGACGAGCTTAAGATGACCGTGCAGGCGAGAACTGCGCTTAATGTTCTTTTGAGTTTTCTGTTCATAGTTTTATTTCCTTTCAGAATTTTTAAACCGCTTTATGCGGTCATTAACATATTATCGGTAAGGGCTTGAGCCGTTATCATACCATGAGGGGTAATACTCCGGAAACCGCGGAGATGCCCTGTTCTATCTCATACATATAGAATACCGACAAATACATAGCCGCCACGGAGCAAACATACTTGTCGTCGGTCATATTGTCCGCCATTACAAGCATAGCGGCGTGCAGCATACGCTCGTCCCTGCCGAATAACGGCAACAGACCTTTATAGTGCTTCTTTTCCGCGAACAGGTCGGCAGTCTCCATAATATCGCTTACAAGCGTTCCCGCGTCATCGTCAAAGAGCGCAAGCGCCGCAAGTGTCACGATCGCCGGACCGTTGGTATACTTGTTCTTCTTATCTTTTGAGAGCGCTTCGTAAAGCTCTTTGAAACGGGCGATCTTTTCATCGGCGGGCTTGTCAGAGCAGGTAAGTATAAGGGCGCAGTCCTGCGCATATTCTCCGCTTGTGAGAGGTTTTATCTCCGTATATATCTTCTCGGTTTCGCCGGCTATCGTATCGTCAGACTTATCACTGTATGCGATGATACTCGTCATTAACGTGTCATGAAAATCGGTGTTAACTTTGTGTTTTTTAGCAAGAGCGTCAAAAATTCTCCTGCCTCTTGCGATCTTTTCGTCGAGCGCCTCCGGCTTGCCCAGCCTCGGGAGCAGAGAAGCTGCTACTCCGATATACTTGGAGTCTGTATATGCTTTCTTGAGCTTTTCAAAGATCATTGCATCGGAATCTATAGTATCTGCGGGATTTTCGCTTACCGCGAGTGTACACGCGTGCGGACCCTGAAAAGCATCCCTCATTCCGGACAATGAGCCGCCGCCCTTGCTCTCAACGAGCTTAAGGCATTCCTGAAGGCGTTCCGGCTCGACTGCTTTGCCGCTTGTGATGTACGCATAGCTGCACATCGGCATGACTTTAGTGCTCACGAGCTTGAAGCCCTTCTGCTTGTAGATCAGTTCAATGTTCGCGAGGAAACTCTCGCAAAGGTTGGTCAACGATTCCTTCATAGTCGTTTTTCCTCCTGATAATAATTGTTATTCTTGCAGTCGGGTATAGTGACTGCTTGTTTCCCTGATAATGTTTTATCATCAGTGACAGTAGTATTTTTCTGCCACCTTTTCCACTGCCGTGTTTATCAGCTTATCCCGAAGTAAATTAGCGGGAGTATTACTGCCGTAAATGGTGTAATGTACGTTGTATTTTCTGACTTAATCATATATAATCCAATTCTTTAATCGTTTGACACCGCCCGCAGCCGCTTCCACTGCGTCATCAGCTATCTCGCCCTCGGCTTCTGCCTTTGCCTTGACAGCCTTTGTAAATTCCTCAATAGCAGCGTTCACATCATACTTTTTGAGGAACTCTGCTAGAGCGTCCTTGTCCCTGATCGCTTTCATTTCGTCCTGTAATGCTGCCGAAGTTTCGATCTCACCGATGAATGCCTCGATAGTTTTCATACGAAAACTCCTTTCCGCCCGTTCGAGCAATTAAATATAAACCGCCGTCTGCGGCTTATAGCATTTTGTTGTTATCCTATCAGCTTTTTAAGCTGATTCAGAGCCTTTTTGTGTAGCACCTTGATGTTCGCGTATGACATACCCATTGCCGACGCGATCTCGGTCAGCGTTTTTTCACCGTAGTAGTGCAGTGAAATTATGTCCCTGAGCCGTTCGTCAAGCATTTCGAGCGCGTCTGCGAGCCGGTCGAGCGTTTCCGCGTCAATTGTCCGCTGCTCGATGTCGGTGTCGTCCGCAAATTCCTCCGGTATCTCGTCCGTTGGACGATGGTAACGATAGAACTTTGCTGTTGTCCGCTTTGTTATCACGAATATCCAGCTTGAAAGCGCTTTAAGCTCTCCGCTGAACCGTTCCTTTTGCCGCATTATCTCCAAAAACACTTCCGAGCAGAGGTCTTTTATATCCTCGGAGTTCCCGACACGACTCGTTATGTACGCCCTGACTTTCGGTTCGTACTCCTTGTAGACTGTCTCCCAGTCGATAACCGCCGCCGTCATGAGTGCTCCTCCTTACCACGCTTCGGGTCTGCGACCTGCGTTCCCGCAGCGTTCAGAAGTCCCGCTTCATCGTCCGAAAGCTCACCTTCGTCCGGAAAGCTGTACCGACTGAGTGCGTCATTGAGCAATTTTTTCAGCCGCGGATTGTTTTCAAACCGCTGATATTCGTACATCCTGCGAAGTGTATTCTCCATTCTGACCTCCTTTCCCTTGCGCCTTTCTGTTTATTAAGTTGCAGAAAAAAGCAGAAGGGATAATGTTATTTGAGAAAATGACAATATTTGTGGACATTGCCTAAAATATACTGCTTTTGTTTATTGCAAATGCTGTAAACTGGCTTACCACATAGTCCTTTTTGCCGCGTGCTATCTTATAGTTGCTGCCGTCACGAAGATACACAACGCCGTTCCTTATGCGCTCAATATACGCCATATTTACCGAAACTCCGCGTTTTATCTCTATAAAGCCTTTGACGAACTTGACGGCGACCTCCGAATAACCGTAGTGATAACGGCTTACGTTCCCGCTGCTTACGGTTATTTTTGTGTAGTGCTTATCGCTCTCGATTTTCACCACATCGGCAACACGGAACAATCTGTTTTCCGCGCCGAATTGCAGCAGCACGGTTTCCTCCGAACTTTCCCGGCGAAGTCCCGCACGCGCGAATACCTTTACGACGTCGGCTTCCTCATAAGGTTTGAGAAGATATCCGACCGCGTTCAGCCTGAATGCTTCTATTGCATGATCTTTGCTTGTGGTACTGAAAATGACCTGAGTTGACGGCGTTATCTCCTGCATACTGCGTACTATGTCGGTGCCGTTTTCATCGCCTAAATATACATCCATAAAAACGATGTCGTAAAAGACCCCGCCTTTGATTTTTTCGATGAAAGCGCTGCCGCTTTCATATTTGTCTATAAGAATATCTTTCGCAATATCCATAAGCGCAAACTCTATCTTGCCCGCATCCCTGATGTTATCATCGACTATTGCAATTCTCATACTTTTTATCTCCTTGCCGGACTTTTGAACTATTATATCACAGAAAATTGCGCCTGTATCAAAAAGTGCACACAAAGCGTGATTTTGTGCACGAAATGCATTCCTGCTTTTCTCGATCGTCATATAGGCAAAAATTCCGTTTGAAAAACTTCGATTTATGGCTTTCCGGACGGAGAGATTGCCTATAGGACGAGAAGAAAAAGTAAAGTTGACTTTACGGCTGTTTTGTGCTATCATATATTTATTCTCAAACTACAGAAGGTGTATCTTATGAATCCAGGTTTTTCCGTATGGGAAGCTGTTTTATATACATTCCTGAACTCGTTTCCGTATATGCTTCTTGTGCTGTTCTCGTTCCAGGGACGGTGGAGATTCGGCACCCGGATAACGGTGCTTCTGCTCATCTTTGCAACAATCTCGCAGGTATCTCTCAACACATTCCGCTTTTTCTCGCCGCAGGTGCAGAACCCATTGTATGATGCGGTAATATCGGTCATTTATATCGGCTTTATCTTCCTTGCCATAAGGGAGCGTTTCGGAAAGCTCGTCTTTACTGTTCTTGTACTGATGGATCTCGGAAATCTTGTTGTCGTGACCTCAAAATTTATCGAGGGCATATTCTTTCCGGAAGAAGCACTTCTCCGGTATCACTTTACCTACTCGCTGTTTATGATGCCGGTGGAAGCACTTCTGGTAACAGCTGTGTATCTGATGATATTAAAGGGGATAACTGCCGATTCCGAGCCGGACTCGGAGCTGTCGGCGGCGAGCAGTTCGCTCTGGTGGTTCCTGTGGCTTGTACCGGGAGTATTCTATCTGATATGGACGCAGCATTTCTACACCTCCGGAAAGTCTGCGCTTGAAAACGCGCTCGATCCGTTAAGCACCGGATATCTGCTGCTTATCGATATAGGCTCGTTAATGATCTACCGGATAATAGTGCAGCTTGTAACGGTCTATGAGAAAAACGCCCGTCTTACGGCGGATAACCATGAGCTTGAACTGCAAAAAATGCAGTACGATACGATCAATGAGCGCATTGAGGATATGCGCAGTACTAACCACGATCTCCGGCATCATGTCCTTCTGCTGAGACAGATACGGGAAACCGGAGATCTTTCCGCGCTTGACGGGATCATTGCGTCCTATCCGGCTTCTCTTATCCACGACCAGCCGCTGAGGTATTGCGAGAATGACACAGTGAACGCAGTACTGACATATTTTTCGGAGATCGCACTGAAAAACGGCATTGATTATACGGTGAATATTGTTCTTTCCGAAACGTGCTTTATAGAAAAGCCAGACCTTGCCGTAATGTTCGGTAATATCATAGAAAATGCGGTGGAAGCCTGTAAATTTATAGATGAAAAGCGATACATAAAGATCACCGGAAGTCACAGTTCCTCGCCCGAACAGCTTTCATTCATAGTCGAAAATAATTACAAAGTCGAGCCGCATACAAACGACAAAGGCGTATTCCTTTCCACCAAGCACAAGGGAAACGGTATCGGAATAAACTCCGTGCGGCACATTGTCGGAAAGTACCAAGGTGAAAGCTCGTTTATGCCGGATAATGGGGTGTTTAAAGTGTCGGTACTTATCTGCAAATAAAAACGCACAAAGACCCCGAAAACGGAGTCTTTGTGCTGCAAGGTTCAGAGAGCCCGATTTATTCCTCTGAGAAATGAAGCTCTTGTATTCTTGGGATCTATCAGCCAACCGCCGCCTGCAACAGCTTCTGCAGCGTCGTCTGTAATCTCGCCCTCGGCTTCCGCTTTTGACTTTAACGCCTTTCCGAAATCCTCGACTGTTCCGTCAATATCGTTCTTTTTGAGAAACTCTGCAAGAGCGTCCTTGTCCTTGATCGCGTCCTGTAATTCAGTAGACTCGCCGATTTCCTTGATGAATGCTTCGATTGGTTTCATCGTAATACGTCATTTCGTGTTTCAAGGGGATAGTGCCGCCAAACGAAATCGGTGGCATTGTCCTGTGTAGTTGAATCGCATTAGCCGAAGAAGTAATGCCAAAGATTATATCCCCATTCCCAGCGACCGCCTGCGACTGCTTCCGCGTCGTTGTCGGTCATTTCGCCCTCTGACTGTACCTTTAATGCCTTGCCGAAATCCTCAACAGTTCCCTCAACATCATTCTTTTTAAGGAACTCTGCGAGTGCGTCCTTGTCCTTGATCGCTTTGAGCTCGTCCTGAAATGCTGCCGAACCTTCGATCTCCTTGATAAAATCCTGTATAGTTTTCATACGAAAACTCCTTTCCGCCCGTAGGCATTTTAATTTATTTAAACCGCGTCTGCGGCTCATCACTGTGGTTTTTGTTTTCTGTTTATTAAGTTGCAGAAAAAAGCAAAAGGGATAATGATTTTTCGAATAATTCTGAAATAAAATTGTATTTTGTTAATATTGCATAATTCATCACAGGATTTTGCGGCAGATTTATTATAACACGGTCAAAACAAGCTGTCAACAGACTGATTCGTAATTGACTTGCCACACATCTTGTACAACTTGCCTTGACAAAAAAATTCTTTGTATGATATATTATTTTCAAAGTGGGGTGCCGTAAATGAATGCCGAAGAGTGCGTAAATAAGAGTATCAATATCGCTATGGAATACTACGATAAGAATAATGCCAAGCCGTATTTTGAACACATGAGCGAGAATGTGAAGTGGTATGGTATTGCCATAGAACAGAAGATACACGGATTGGATAACCTCAAAGCAGCGTGGGCGGAGTTCTCCAATGCTATCACCTTTAAGCTCGGCAATATTGAGGCGGAGTACGTCAAAACCTCCAACGCGACCTGTGAAGTAATGCTTATGTATGTTGTTACGGGACACTATCCGAACGGTGATGTTATTCCTGCATTTCAGCGGCTCCAATTCAGCTGGGCTGATGTCAGCTGCATTGATGACAAAGGAAATCGACAGCGGCAGCCCAGGATCTTTATGGTGCATATCTCACACCCGATAGAATATCACAATGATGATTATCTTTACCCCGATCATTACAACGAGATATACAAGAAAGCGAATGCGCTCGTGCAGGAACCGCGTATAAGCCTGCTCGGAACGGACAGCATATTTTATGTTATCACATTAAACTCTGTTATATGGATAAGATCTACGCCGGAACATCAGTGCATACTTCATTTGCGTGACAAAACGATTACGGTCAGGTGCAACCTCTCCGATTTGGAGAAGCAGACCGAGGGAACTCTGATCCGTGTACATTCAAGCTATATCATAAACCCGCTCGATGTCAAGGCTGTGTGGAGATTTAAGGTCGAGCTTTCGGACGGGACTGTAATTCCCATACCGGAAAAGAAATATACGGCGGTCAAGAGCAAGCTGGTAGGGATATAATACAAGGAGAACATACATGAAACAAAACATCTATTTTGATTCTCCTTTACTTACTTGTTTTCGGGCGGGAGTCCCATTACCGCGCGTGCATCCGCAGCGCTGACAGTCGGCGGTACGTTGTTATTTCCACCGTGGGTCCCGGTCGTTCCCGTGTTGCCTGTTCCCGAGCTCTGAGAGGAGCCGCTGTCGAAGAGATAGTCATTATCCTTCGCGACAGCCTCAAGTGCCGCCTTGATATCCTCGGAACGGTTCTTACTGCCTCTGAGCGTATCAATATCGAGCAGAGCCTTGACAGCCTTTGCGTTCTTCGCTCTGGCACCTACGATCGCCGAGTCGAGCAGACCAGAAAATTCAAGATCGTCAAGCTTTGCCTGATATTCCTTTTCCTTTTCGGCTGCCTGGGCGTTCGCGGTCTCGATCTGCTTCTTCAGCTCGTCGACATTCACGCCGTCGAACTTCTTCAAAGACTCCTGTACAGCCTTTAACTGCTCCTCGACGCCGTTCTTTTCGGTTTCGAGCTTGGTCTTCGTCTTTTCAAACTCCGCCGCAGTCTTGTAGTTTTCGGCGACTGCCTTGTTCAGGGCTTCCTGTTTATCTGCCGGAACTTCAAGCCCCAGCTCCTTCAGGATTTCGAGAATGTTTTTCATGGTTTTATTTCCTTTCTGCGTGATGTTTTAACAGCTCCGCCCGCTGTTGAAAGTCAGCCTCATAAACCCGAGGCGCGGTGATTTGGGTATAAAAATAACGCATATCCGAAGACGTGCGTTAAGATTATTGAATTTTGCAGGCGCGTGCAAAATCGCCTGTTTTATTTTGGGCATAAAAACAGCACATACCCGAAGGTGTGTGCTGAAATGATATTAAATTGTTGTCAAACGAGTAAAGTGACAATATCTTCGTCAGATGGATTCGTTGACATCAAAATCTTTTTTACAGAATAAGCAATTCCGTCAATAACTACATTTTGTCCAACCTTTATGGTTTCAGAGCATTTTACTACAAAAGCTAAACCAAAAGATGTATTATATTTCCCTATGGAGTTTACTGTCATCATAGCTCACTCCCGCCCTTCTTTCAAAATCTTCCTCCCACAAAGAAAGATTTCTTTTTATTTCTTCAAAATCTTCTTTTGTGAAGCCATATTCTTTTCCGTGCTTCAATAATTTGCGATTGGCGGCGACTTCGCGTGCCGCCCTCTCAACAAAATCGGTTTCACCTACAGCACCATATCTTTTTATCTGAGTATAATGAATAATCTCTTCGAAAAAAGCTGATGCACTTGGAATTTCCCCTCGGTGCAGTATGCCTACTTCGTCAGAAATAGCCTCGGCATCCATAGCAATCAAAAATCTTAAATCATCATCAACCGCTGAAATAACAGAGCATCCTTTTGCTTCAAGATTTTTCTTAACAATCTGGTAGCGCTTGGCGTTCATGGGATTAACAACACTGCCGTCGGAAGCAAGTTTTGTTAATTTCATACTTTTTTCTTCTATTATACCACTTTTACCGAAATTGTCAAGGGGTGTATTTGTCCTTTCGTGAACATATTTCGCTATATAATCGGGCAAATCAGGATTTTTAGTATGATATGCACCCCACGCTTCCGCCCATGCTTCATGCGGATTTTTGAGCATATCGCATCTGCTTTCTGCCGCCCACCGTTCAGCATCATTTCGGGGTATTCGATACCGACATCGGCAAGGTCGGTATAGTTGTCTGCTTTGACCGCCACTATCCGGAGAGTATTCGGACAGAAGCGCTTATGGGCGCGGAGCTGATACTGATACCGACGGTCAATACGCTTACTGAGCCGCTTGAAATGTTTGAATGGGAGATGAGAGTCGATGCGTTCCGGAACAGTGTTGCCGCAGCTATGTGCAATCGGGTCGGAAGCGAAGGAGAAATGAATTATGCCGGACGCTCGGTTATAATAAACGCGAACGGTAATATCGCCGCAAGAGCAAACGGCTCCGAATGTATTCTGTACGCAGATATAGAACTGCAACGATCGACGGAGCTCAGAAATAAAAAGCCGTACACCGGACTTCGGCGAACTGAATATTATAAATGATTACAGGAGGACACATAAATGAAAACAATAAGCACAGAAAAAGCACCGAAAGCGGTAGGACCGTATTCACAGGCGATCATCAGCAACGGTCTCGTATTCACTTCGGGGCAGATAGCGATAAACCCGGCAACGAACGCTTTAGAAGCTGTAGATATAGCGGGACAGACCGAGCAGGTGATGAAAAATCTCGGTGCTGTTCTTGAAGCGGCAGGCTCGTCGTTTGACAAGGCGGTAAAGACCACCTGCTTCCTTGCCGACATGAATGATTTTGCATCATTCAACGAGATCTACGGCAGATATTTCACATCACTTCCCGCGAGAAGCTGCGTCGCGGTAAAAACGCTGCCAAAGAATGTTCTTGTCGAAGTCGATGTCATCGCGGAAACGGAAAATAAGTGAACACGATGAATAAATACGAACTTTCAGTAACAGGCGAATTCCGCGAAAAGATATGGCAGCCGTTTCTCGACGGGATAAAAAAGTACGAGCTGATACAGCCTAATGACAGGATAGCCGTATGTATCTCCGGCGGCAAGGATTCCATGCTCACAGGACTGTGTATGCAGCTTTTACAGCGCAGCGGCGAGATACCGTTCGAGACGGTTTTTCTTGTAATGAATCCGGGTTACAACGAGATAAACAGACAGAAGATCATCGACAACGCCGCACTTCTCGAAGTGCCGATACAGATGTTTGAAACACAGATATTCGATGCAGTTGCGAAAATCGACAACAACCCCTGCTACCTCTGCGCCCGCATGAGACGCGGTTATCTCTATAAGAACGCACAGGCTCTCGGCTGCAACAAGATAGCTGTCGGGCACCATTTCGATGATGTCATCGAAACGATAGTAATGGGTAGGCTGTACGGCTCACAGGTGCAGACTATGATGCCGAAGCTGCACAGCGAGAACTATGGCGGTATGCAGCTCATACGCCCGATGTACCTTGTCCGCGAGCATGACATTATCGACTGGCGGCTTAAGAACGACTTGCAGTTTATCCAGTGCGCGTGCCGTTTCACAGAGAACTGTACGATGTGCGACAACGGTGGCGGCGGCTCTAAGCGTCAGGAGGTCAAGCACCTGCTCAAAGGGTTGAGACGCATTGACCCCAATATCGACATGAGCATTTTTCATAGCGTCGAGAATGTCGATATAGGCTCAATGCTGTCGTATCATCAGGGCAGCGAATATCACCGCTTTATTGAGGAATACGACACGCGAAAGCCCACAGACAAGACGGAGGTGGAACTGTGATATATCTCGATTACACCGCCGACACGCCCGTCGATGAACGCGTTTTGCAGAAATTTACCGAGACTGCGCGGGAGCAGTTTGCAAATCCGAACTCCGCGCACTCGGAAGGTCGAGCCTCGAAAGCCGTGATCGACAACGTGTTGTCGGATATTGCAAAGTTGCTCGGAATACAGCCGAATGAACTGATATTCACAAGCGGTGCGAGCGAAGCGAATAACCTCGCGGTAAAGGGACTTGCAGTCACGAACCGCCGCAAGGGAAAGCACATTATTTCTACGTTTCTCGAACATTCCTCGGTAAGCGGTGCACTCACATTTTTACAGGAACAGGGTTACGAGATCGACCTCGTGAACATTCTTCCGGATGGTAAGATTGATCTCGATAACCTACGGAGCTTGCTGCGTCCCGACACGATACTGTGCGCGGTATGCGCCGTTGATAGCGAACTCGGAACGATACAGCCCACAGCCGCGATCGCGGAGATACTCAAAGATCATCCGGATTGCAGACTGCACATCGACGCGACACAGGCGATAGGAAAGATACCGTTTTCGTTCGCGGGAGCCGACACCGTCAGCTTTGCTCCGCACAAATTCTACGGACTGAAAGGCTGCGGGGTGCTGTACAAGCGCGACGGGTGCGTTCTTGAACCGCTGATACACGGCGGTGCGAGTACGACGATATACCGCAGCGGGACTCCCGATACCGCGGCAATTGCGGCGTTAAGTACAGCTCTTGGTATCGCGGCAAGCGAACAGCAGAAGAGATATGACTATGTGAAAACGCTGAACGAACGTGTAAGAGCAGAGCTTATGAAAATGCCGAAAATCCGTATAAACAGTCCCGCCGATGCTGTACCGCATATACTCAATATTTCGGTGAGCGGTATCAAGGGTGAGCAAATGCGGGAGTTTATGGACGAGCGCGGAATCTGTATTTCCGTGAAGTCTGCCTGCTCAGTGCCGAATACACCGTCACGTCCTGTTTTCGCGGTATCTCACGACCGGAAAAACGCGCTGAGTTCGTGGCGGTTGAGCCTTAGTCACCTTACGACCAAATACGAGCTCGAAGTGTTTCTGGAAGCACTTGAACATATTATACGGGAGAAATTATAAATATATCAGAATTGTTTATAAGTGCAAGAGAAGCCGATGCTGTTTTAAGTATTGTACCTTTCATTTTTTAATACCTCATTTCGTTTTTGTTGATGATGTTGAAACTGCGAACGTAATGAGGATTTAACAGCGTGCTATCCCTCCGGATTTACCCAAAGGTGTTTTCATAACTGTATCTTCTTCCCTAGCCTACTTATCATATCATAATAATACGCTTTATCTCTATGAGCCAGTATTAACACTTTCTGCGTCTGTTGTCAATAGCTCTGACCGAAGTTTGTCGTTTGTCACATTATCGATGTTTATATTCTAATATTTTTGTAAGAAAAAATCATATTATTCAGATAAGCTTTTAGAACATTCTGTTTTTCTTGTTTGAAAAGCCACAAATACGTGGTTTTTAGCTCTCAGGATATTCGGATAATAAATACAGATCAAAGTATAATTTAATGGTATTAATAAATATAATAAGCAAATGTTTTGAATACATATAGGATTATTATGATTTTTTTGAACGAAAAGATTTATTTCAAATAATTAATCAATGTAACAATTTACAAAGTTCGTATTTGGTTCTTGACAATATCGGCACAAGAGAATATAATGTAATCATGCATTAAACATATTAAACAGATAGATATACTATGATAGAAGGAGTTGGCATTGTGTATATAGAACTTGAGCATATAAATAAGTCGTTTGGTAGTTTCAAGGCTTCCGATGATGTAAGCTTTTCTGTTGAAAAAGGCAAGCTCATTGGTCTTCTGGGACCGAGCGGAAGCGGCAAGACTACGATACTGAGAATGCTGGCAGGACTTGAAAAACAGGATTCCGGAGATATATTCATTGACGGGAAAAAAGTAAACGACCTCCCGCCGAATGAAAGAGGAATAGGCTTCGTTTTTCAGAGTTACGCTTTGTTTCCGTATTTCACGGTTTATGATAACATTGCCTACGGACTGAAAATACAGAAAAAAGATAAAGCATTCATT
>JAEEGL014576296.1_pt1 | contig 17519 bp, 12 predicted proteins | sample 9134231 | NCBI WGS metagenome assembly JAEEGL01 (sample SAMN16246548, study PRJNA631951) | gut metagenome | biome: gut microbiome; feature: rumen; material: fiber-attached | host: Bos | place: Iran: Karaj | collected 2018-10 | reverse complement strand
AGTCGGAGTCTTCAGGAATAACGATTCCGTTTACTTCAAGGACTTTGCGAAGCGGAGCATATCTGTCTTTACCGTGAGGAGCGACTGCAAGACCTTTGATGTGGTCACCCTTACGAAGACCTAATCTTCTTATCATCTGGCCGGGTACATATGCATCCTCTTCACCGGGTAAGTAGTTTGTCCTGTGGACAAAACCGTTAAAGTCATTCTTGTTATCGCCGCTGCCGATCTCGAGTATTCCCTCAATCTCGATGTACTGGATCTCGGGCTGAGCGGGAGCCTGGGGCTCTGCGTTCTCTTCTTTTGATTCTTCATTGGGATCGATCGCAATCTCGTGAGTCCCGGTCTCAGGACCAAACGCGATCCTTCTTTTCTGGCGTCCCTTGGACTTCTTGGAGGTGTTTTCAGCCTTTGAAGCTTCCTTCTTCTGCTCTGATTCCTCAGCCGGCTTATTATCGACCTTATTATCGGCAGGAGCCTGAGGCTCTTCTTTTGAAGTCTCTTCCTTTACCTGTTCGGAAGGATTCTCATCCTCAGCCTTCTTCTTAGTCTTACGTGTTGTCTTCTTCTTGGGTTTTGTTTCTTCTGAAGCATTCTGCTCATCTTCAGAAGAAGATTCTGATTCTTCAGCCTTTTGAGCCTTCTTGGACTTCTGGGCTTTGGGAGCTTTCTCAGTCTTCTCAGACTTTTCAGTCTTCTTCTTTGCTGTGCGCTTCTTGGGCTTGGCTTCTTCCTCACCCTCTTTTGCATCCGGCGCTGACTCGCTGTTTTCAGGCTCTGTCTTAACAGGCTCGGAAGCGGGTGCTTGTGAGGGTGCAAGTGCGTCCTTCTTTTCCATCGCATCAACAACGTCTCTTACAGACATTCTTGTGATTGATGCGATCAGTTCTTCTCTGGATTTTGTCTTAGCTACGGAAGGAGTGTAATCGCCAAATTGTGCAGCAATTGCCTCGAGGTCTTCCTTTGACTTTGACATCAAAGAATCTAATTCTGACATGTATACCTCATTTGAATCGTGATGATAAAATTATCTCAATGAACGATAGGGAAATTTGTTAAGGTCCTTGAACCTTGCGCAAATATTATCATTAGTTATAATTATCGTCAATATGAAGATATTTAAATTAACGCGTAAACAGATAATAAGAAGAGTCGTAGTGATCGGCTTGTTGCTTTTGTTCTTCATTCCGGGGTTTTACAACAAGCTTAAGATCGTGAACTATACTGTCGAATCAGACAAGATAGATACGCCTGTGCGCATCGCTCTTATAACCGATCTTCATTCATGCAGATACGGGGATCACGAGTCTGAATTGATAGATGCGGTCGACTCACAAAATCCCGATATTATTCTTCTGGGCGGAGATATCTTCGACGATAAATCAGGGAACGAGAACACCGTGGATTTCCTTCAGGGAATTAACGGAAGATACCCCGTTTATTATGTAACCGGAAACCATGAATTCTGGGGAGGCGTCGACCGTTATAATGAACAGATGTCGATACTTGAAGATATGGGTATCCCGAGACTTCAAGGTGATGTTTTGTCTTTGGATATTAACGGCAATTCAATAGGTCTTGCAGGTGTCGATGATTATGACGGATATCTGGTTGATGAGGATCTTATCTTGGAGGATCAGTTCGTCGATGCATATCTTAATCTTGATGCCCAGTCATATAACATAATTCTTGCTCACAGACCTGAATATATAGACACATATGCGGCTCACAATTATGATCTCGCCTTGTGCGGTCATGCGCACGGCGGACAGTGGAGAATTCCGGGATTACTAAATGGTCTTTATGCTCCGAATCAGGGACTGTTCCCCGAATATGCAGGCGGTCTTTATGTGGTTGATAACACAACCATGATCGTATCCCGCGGTCTTGCGCGCGAATCGACCCGGATTCCCAGGTTATACAACCGTCCTGAACTTGTAATTATCGATCTTGTCTGAAAGAATTACTGATCGCCCAAAGCTGCGAACTTATCCATCATATCGAGCGCCTTACCGGTTCCGATAGCAACGCAGGAGATAGGATCCTGAGCGATGTAAACATCGATACCGATCTTTGTTGCGAGCATACGGTCGAGACCGTAGAGCAATGCACCGCCGCCCGTCATTACGATGCCTCTTTGTGAGATATCAGCCATCAATTCCGGAGGCGTCTTCTCGAGAACTACATGAACTGCTTCGAAGATGGATGATACAGGCTCTTCGAGCGCCTCGAGCATCTCGGTAGATGATACTGTAACTGTTGCAGGAAGACCTGTGATGAGGTTTCTTCCTCTTACATCAAGTGTGAGCTCCTCGTCTCTGGGGTATGCACAGCCGATCTGTATCTTAAGCATCTCAGCTGTCTTCTCACCGATGAGGATATTATGCTTACGTCTTACGTGCTTGATGATTGCTTCATCAAACTTATCGCCTGCAACCTTCAGTGATGCATCAACAACAGGCTCGCACAATGAGATAACGGAGATATCTGTCGTACCGCCTCCGATATCAACTACCATTGAACCGCTTGCCTTTGTGATATCGATACCTGCACCGATTGCAGCAGCTATAGGCTCTCTTATAAGGAATACATCCTTTGCACCTGCGTGACGGCAGGCATTCTCAACGGCCTGCTGCTCAACGGGAGTGATTACCGAAGGAACACAAACTACGATAGTGGGCTTGAAGTATGTGGCACGAAGACCTGTACATACACGGCCGATAAAGGCCTTGAGCATAACCTCCGTCGCACGGAAGTCTGAAATGACACCTTCACGCAAAGGTCTTATGGCTTCTACAACACCGGGAGTACGTCCAAGCATCAGTGAAGCACTCTCACCTACTGCGAGAACACGGCCTGTCTTATTGTTAACTGCAACTACGGAAGGTTCTTTAAGAACAACACCCTTACCGCGGACATAAATCAAAACGCTGCTGGTACCGAGATCGATACCGATTTCCATTCCTAAACCCATAAGTACCTCATATATCAAGAAAGTGCCCGCAAGCACCATTTTTCAGATTAAATCAGTATTATTTTACAGTAACCACAATTAAAATCAATTGCTTAAGCGTGTAAAATGATGTCAAGTATGTTTCATTTTGACTTAAAAATCAAGATAAAACGCATTTTCGCGTGGCTTCTTGCAATAAACTTCGCATTAACGGCTGCCTCCTGCCTTGGTGAAGCACGCTCGAAAAGCCCGGTTGAAGCACACGGCATGCTCAGAGTCGAGAACGGAAAGCTTGTTGACGGGCATGGCGACTGCATTCAGCTTCGCGGCATGAGTGTGTGCGATCTTATCTCGTGCTTTGAATTCGTTACCGATGATGTGGCGGACACACTTATAAACGATTGGGGATGCACCGTGATAAGGCTTCCCGTTACCGTGCACAGTCTCGATAACGGTTATGCGTATTTTCCTGACAGATATTACGAAGAACTTTGCACATATGCTGATGTTCTTATCGAGCACGGATGCTATGTCATTATTGACTGGTTTAACAACCATGACGGCAACCCGTTAACATATCAAAATGAAGCAGTGGATTTCTTCACAAGAATATCGGAAAGGTATGGAGAGAATCCTCACATTATCTACGAGATAAACAACGAACCGCACGGCGATGACGTAACCTGGAGCGGAACCGTGAAGCCCTACGCTTTAAGCGTTATCGAAGCGATAAGATCTAACGATCCGGACAACATAATAATCGTTGATATAGCGGATACAAGCACGGATATTTCATCCGTGATAAATGACCCGATCGAGTGTGAGAATCTGATGTATTCTTTCCACTTCTACGCAGGGACACACGGACAGGAATTACGGGATGAGATTCAGGTTGCAATTGATAACGGTATCCCTCTTTTTTGCACCCAGTGGGCGACATCTTACACAAACAAAACAGGCGGTGTTTTTGAGCAAAGCACGATCGAGTGGATAGAGTTTTTAAACAGCAATAACATCTCCTGGTGCAACTGGTCGATAGGAAGCGGACACATTGAATCTTCCAACGCTTTACGCCTTTATTCAAACAGGTTTACAGCAGAACAAAAACGCGCCGGACACTGGCCTGATGAGATGCTCTCGGAATCAGGTTTATTAGTCCGTTCTTTGATACAGGATGACTGATCAATCGAAGAAATAATCCTCGGAATAATCGAACACACCGTCTCCGTCAGGATCAAAATGATTCTCTACATCATTCTCCTCATTCGGGTGCGGGTAGTTGGATGTGAACTCGTCTTCAAAGGTCTCTCCTTCACTATTCGTGATACTGTAAGAACAGTAGTGATAGCCGTTATTTCCATAGTCCGAATAGTCGGGGAACAGATCAACTCCGTCATCAGAATTATCAGGCAGAACACCTTCAACATGACAGTCGATAAAATCTGTCGTGCTCGAGTCATAACACATAAGATGAGACCCGTCTCCTGTGATATAAGCTCCCTCGATATTTACTCCGATGATATTACTAAAATACATGCATCCGAAGAAACCGTTATGGTCATTATCATTATCAATTGTAAGCCCGCTTATTGTGTGACCGTTGCCGCAGAAAATTCCGCCGAACATAAGATCACTCGTACCAAGAGGTGACCACTCATATCCGCTAAGATCAATGTCTTCAACGACATCAACCCAGACGAAGAAACCGTCGTCGAAACCCCTGGGATATGTATTGATAAAATACGTCAAAGAAGCAAGGTCTTCAGCGCTGTCGATCACAAATACGGAGTTATAGCTTTGCTCGATATAATCCATATCTACAAGGTCAGGAATATCCCCTGCCGCACCGCTTCTTGCCCATTCCGAATCGTGCGGATCCGTTGCAAAATAATTCTCCTCCGAGATAGCTTCGTAATTACCAATCTCGTACGAGAGAACATACACTCCGTCTTCGCTTATAGAAGCAGTCGCAGTGTCCCCGGAAACAACCGTATCCACAGGTATGAGATCGTCATCATCGGTTATGCGGTAGATGCAGACTTCGTTAGAGGAAGGGCTGTCAAAACTAAAGCTTATCTGCGCTTCCCGGTCTTCATTAAATTCAGCACAGTACCCGTCGGTTAATGCCATCGTCGTATCATAATCAGGGAAGGCCGAATGCCACCTGTAATCAGCGGTCCTGTAGAAGTGGATCACATCGGAAGGCCACTCGTTATCGTACTTTTCAAACGAGAGGCTGCCCTGATCAAAATCATATTGATATTCTGTAAGTCTTCCCTCCGGCTGCTCCATATATTCTGCACGTCTGATGAGTTCATATGCATACGGATTTGCCGCGTTTATCATGTACTCATTTCCTGCATTAAGCTTGTAAAGGCCATCACAAAGACTTAACGGAGAATAGGACTGCCTCTGATAAGACAGATCCTGCGAACCGTAAAGACCCAGCATGACAGGCACATCGTCATCATCAGGTGATGCCTTGGGATTGAACTCAAGCACAGTCACTTCGCCCGTATCACTGTCATAGAGTATCCAGTCCGACGGATCCGCTATCTGATAACTCGCAAGCTGAATCACGTCACCGTCCGCGCACCAGACAAGCTCGCCGTTAATATATCTGATGATCATCTCACCCGTAACACCGGTCTCATCCTCATACGCCATTATTCCGCCTTCATAATCAGTGATCTCGACGGAAGTCTCGGTATCAAGACCGGATATGGATATCCCGCTCATGTCATCGTTAAAGGTCCAATCGATATTGCCAAGATAAGTTCCGATCGAGAACGTCTGTCCTGCGACACCGGATCTCAAGCTCTCAGCATACTCTGATCCCGTATCCGAATCACTCCTGTAACAGGTCCGTCCCAGAAGGTCCATGGAATCTCCATAACAATCAACATCAAGTTCTATGACATCGTTAACAGGCAGAACAGTCGCAGGAGAAAAATATGTGTAATCCACGGGTCTTATTTCTATCATGAGGTGATCTTCCTCAAGGGAGATTATGTCGTACTTCATCCCCCACAGATCACGGAACATCATCTCATCCATGTCGAACTCGCAGAAGTACCCGTCCTCTGTAAGCCACACTCCGTCAAGAGCATCCGCCGTCAAAGGAAGTGCATCACTCTGCACGAAGTCACTATCCGAGGCTTCAGTCTCCTCTTCATCATCCCTGTCTTCGCCGCGGGATCTGCCCGTTCTTCCACATGATACGGAAGACATCATTACCGCTGCTGCCGTCATAATAATCATAAATTTTTTTGAAGTTTTCATAGCCCAATTATAACAGCACTTTGACAGCAAATTAAAGCATGGTAAAATTGTGAAGTTTAATTATTAAAATAATAAGAGGGTAAAGACTATGTCCTATTCAGTTGAGACCGATCACAAGTGGCAGAAGAAGTGGGAAGAAACCGGACTTTATAAGTTCGATCCGAACAAGGAAGGCAAGAAGCTATACTGCCTCGAGATGTTCTCCTACCCTTCAGGTGCCAACCTTCACTTAGGTCACTGGTATAACTATTCGCTTACAGATTCCTGGTCAAGATTCAAGCGTATGCAGGGCTACAATGTTTTCCACCCGATGGGATTCGATTCCTTCGGTCTTCCTGCCGAGAACTACGCTATCAAGACAGGCATCCATCCTCAGGACTCTACACTCAAGAATATAGACACAATGGAAAAGCAGCTGCAGGCAATGGGTACTACAGTTGACTGGTCATACGAGGTTAAGACTTGCGAGCCCGAGTACTACAAGTGGAACCAGTGGTTCTTCTTAAAACTCTACGAGAGAGGTCTCGCATACAGAAAGAACGCACCTGTTAACTGGTGTCCTTCCTGTAAGACGGTTCTTGCCAACGAGCAGGTTGTCGACGGCGCCTGCGAGCGTTGCGGTGCTGAGGTCGAGCACAAGAACATGACACAGTGGTTCTTCAAGATTACTGACTACGCACAGGAATTGCTCGATGATCTTCCGAAGCTCGACTGGCCTGAGAAGACCAAGAAGCTTCAGACAAACTGGATCGGAAGATCACAGGGTGCGCAGGTAGCACTCTGGGTCGAGAAGGACGGTCAGCGTTTGAAGAACGAGGACGGCACGGACATGAAGCTCGAAGTATTCACGACACGTGTTGATACGTTCATGGGTGTTACTTATGTTGTTATCGCACCTGAGTCTGAACTTTGCGACAAGCTCACAACAGACGAGTGCCGCGATGCAATCGAAGAATACAAGAAGGCAACTTCCAAGGTTACTGAGATCGACCGTATGTCCACCACACGTGAGAAGACAGGTGTCTTCACGGGTGCATACGCTATCCATCCTTTGAACGGCCGCAAGGTTCCGATCTGGGCTGCAGATTATGTTGTTGCAGGTTACGGTACCGGTGTTGTTATGGCGGTTCCTTCACACGATGACAGAGACTTCGACTTCGCACACAAGTACGGTCTCGATATTATCCGCGTTGTCCAGTCCGAGAAGGGCGTCGACGACGAACTCCCTTACTGCGAGAAGAAGGGTTACCTTGTTAACTCAGACAAATTCGACGGCATGGAGATGCACGAGGCCCAGAAGGCTATCGTCGAGGAGCTTTCCAAGATCGGCATGGGCGAGTGGAAGGTCAACTACAGACTCCGTGACTGGCTCATCTCCAGACAGCGTTACTGGGGTACACCTATCCCGATGATCCACTGTCCTTCATGCGGTGTTGTTCCCGTACCCGAGAAGGAGCTTCCTGTGCTTCTTCCCTACGACGTCGAGTTCACACCTGACGGAGAAAGCCCGCTTGCAAAGTGCGAGTCTTTCATGAACTGCAAGTGCCCTAAGTGCGGCGGTGATGCAAAGAGAGATCCTGATACCATGGACACATTCGTTGACTCCTCCTGGTACCAGTTCAGATATCCCGACAACAAGAATTCAAACGAGATGTTCAGCAAGGATATCGTTAACAAGATCTGCCCTGTCGATAAGTATGTAGGCGGCGCCGAGCACGCATGCATGCATCTTCTGTATGCAAGATTCTTCACAAAGGCAATGCGTGACATGGGTCTTCTCGACTTCGACGAGCCGTTCACAAGCCTCGTTCACCAGGGTACGATCTTAGGTTCCGACGGACAGAAGATGAGTAAGAGCAAGGGCAACACTGTAGCTCCCGACGATTACATCAGCAAGTACGGTTCCGACGTCTTCAGAACATACTTAGGATTCGGCTTCGCTTACATCGAGGGCGGACCCTGGTCCGACAAGGGACTTCAGGCTATCCTCAAGTTCATCCGCCGCGTCGAAAATCTGGCGGCCGAGGCAGCATCAGCTTCCTCCGACATCTCATCCGTTAATATGGGTGCCGCCGAGAAGGAATTGAACTATGCTTTGAACTACACGATAAAGAGTGCAACAACTGACATCGACAGATTCCAGTTCAACACATCCATCGCACGTATGATGGAGCTTTTGAACGCTATCACGAAGTACAGCCAGACAGAAGGCTACAGCAAGGAATTCTACCGCTATGTCGTTGAGAAGCTGATCTTGATCCTCTCACCTTTTGCACCTCACTTCTGCGAGGAAACATGGTGCGAGACATTGGGCAACTCCTACTCGGTATTCGACCAGAAGTGGCCTGAATTCGATGAGTCCGCTCTTGTTAAGGATTCAGTTGAGATCGCAGTTCAGCTTAACGGTAAGCTCATCTTCAGAGAAGAAATTCCTTCCGAGGCTGATCAGGCTCAGGTTGAAGAATTGATCAAGAATGACGAGAGATTCATATCTGCACTTGCAGGAAGAAATATCGTTAAGTTCATCTACGTTAAGGGCAGAATCGCAAACATCGTAGTTAAGTAAATGATTAAAGCCTGTTTCTGAGCGACTTCCGCATGGCGCATCTGCGCCGAGGACCTAGCGAAGAACAGGCTTAATCATATTCTTCTTCGATAAACGCACACTCATCGAGTACATTAAAGAAACCGTCGACGGGCATCGGGTTGGGCACCTGGCTTTCCACCGTTATTCCACGCGGTTCCATATACCAGTGAAGATAAGTTAAAGGAAGTGACGTCGTTGATACGCCTCCCTGATAGAACATCAGGATATCCCCCTGATGGATACCGAACGAATCAGTTGCATAATAATTAGTCTGTACTCCGGACTCATCCGTCTCTGCCCACTCAGTGCCTTCCGCATACTCAAGATTAAGTTCGACAACCTCTACCGCATATACGTTATCTCTGATGAGTCTGACATTGCCGAGGCGTCCGGTCGCATGACATATGTTATACGTATTTATATCTGAATCATGATAGTTATAGTTTATGGTTCCGTCAGGGTTAACAACCAGGATAGCACCTCTTCCGTCGGTTCCTCCGGGCATCAGATAATCGTCCTGGATCAATGCAAACAATCCTGCTGCCTGATCATCAGGCAAAGGTGCATAGTGACTTGCCGATGCTGCACTTAGAACCTCATAAGCATGATCATAAGTCATGGCATTTGAGTTTGTGGAGTAAAAAGCCGAGCATATAGGCTCATAAATAACGAAGTTGTACTGAAGAAGTGTTCTAACGGATGAGAGTATCTCGGACTGTCTTGCATTAAAGTCTTCCTCTGACACTTCCTCAGCATCAATATAATAATTGTATGTAATTTCCGTATAATCCAGATTTGTCTCTTCAACAGACGATATAGACGAACTTAAGGTAAGAGCTTCCCCGTCAAAAGAATATATGTAGATACTGTCTTCCCATGTACCATCATCATTGTAGCAGCCATACATCATTAGACTGCCGTCATTAAGCTTTGCAAACAGGTAGCAGACGTTTCCCGTTCTGCTTCCTCTTACATCAAGATCCGTTGCTTCAAAAATGCTTACAGGAGCATCTTCAGCCGGGTCATATGTATATATATTCATAACCGCAGCTATAACGTTATTTGATACTTCATCTCGTTGAACTTTAAGTGCCATAAGTTCATCGAGACCGTCACCCGTAAGATCGACAAGTGCACACGGCACATCACGAACTGATTCCATCCATGATGCATCATCACTCACTACACCTGATTCTGAACTCATCCATGTGTAAAGAACAATCTCATCTTTCTGCTGCTCAATTAGACCAAGATAAGATGCGTACGCCGCTGCTCTTAAAGAATCCGGAACTGAAGGCTGAGGTTCAGAGGGAGCCGTCTCGGGGCTGCTCTCACCGGGAGCAGCTTCAGGTGTATAAGTCTCATTAGCAGAGGTTGATATGGGCTGTTCTGATTCAGCCGTCTCATCAACAGAAGTCTCATCGGTAACGATTTGTTCAATGCCTAAGTAGGCCTTGAGCCCGTTGCATGATGTCAGCAACAAAGCAGATACCAAAACTGCACTGATGAGCTTTATTCTTTTCATATAGAAGATCAGGTATAGATCCTTCGGATAGTAACGATACTCGATCGGTCAATCGATCCGTAAACAGTACCATAAGCACGGCCTCTCGCATCAACACACTGGCCGTTACCGACATAGATACCTACGTGTCCGCTGTATCCGCCGGAACCCCAGCAGACAATATCGCCCGGCATTACCTGATCACGGGGAACCGCAACGCCTACACTCGTAAGTGACTGTGAATAGTGAGGAAGCGATACGCCCATCTGTGAGTAACAGTAGCAGACAAGACCGGAACAGTCTACGGCTGAACTTGAGGATGCACCCCAAACATAAGGTGTACCTACCATTGATTCAGCGATACTCGCAATAGTGTAGCCGTTGTTACCATAGGAGACCCATCCTCCGCCTCCACCGCCGCCGGAGGAAGAACCGCCGCCTCCACGTCCGCGGCCGTTAGACTGAGGTCTCGGTGTAGGTGTCGGAGGTGGTGTCTGAGTTGTATAGGATATATAAACATACCCTTCTGTACCATCTTCGGCTACAACGTGATACCACTTATCGGAAACTCCGATGCAGTGGAGTCTGTCTTCATCATAAAGTGTGCCTACCTGCTCTGACTCTACGGAAGGCTCAGCTCTTAAGATAAGGGAGCCCGTATCGACCCAAACAGTTCTGTCGATCGCAACCCATACCATCTCATAAGAGAGTGTATCAGTAAGCACATATCCCTCGGCACCGTCCTCGGTCCTGATCAAAGACCATGTATCACCGATACCGATTCTCGTTACTCCGTCAGCGAAGTCCAAAGTCTGCAAAGTTATTGAACTCATGTCAGGGGACTCCTTGAGGATCGAGTTGGGAGCATCAATGTAGTATGTCGTCTCATCGGGAGCGAAATACATAGGATCCAAAAGCTCGATAGGAAGACCTGCCTCATCGACTCTCTGCACGACTGTGTATGCAGGCACATCCTGATACTCGGTGTCCGTGTACTGAACCTCGAACTCATCGTTGTAATCAGAGTTTATGGTACCGCCGTTAAGGAAGTAAGCATACTCGTCGGAGTCAACAATATCCGCCACCTCTTCAGCGGGAAGCTCAGGTTCAACCTCCTCTTGCGGAGGAAAAGCCGTGTTATAAGCCGAGCGCACGCGTAAAGCGGCTGAAAGCCCCTCGCGTAAACCTAACGGCAAACAAACTATGGGAAGCGCGACCGACACACTGACGATCAACGCAAGTATACTTTTCTTAGAATTAAACTCGTTCTTCATATAATCACACCAATAGCATAATAGCAGATACTTTACTACTGTGCGGTTACAATTATATATTATTTACTTCTAACTAAATGGGGCAAAAATAAGGCAGACGCATCAGCGTTCAGCTCTGTAACCAAGAAAATCGGCATTTGCGATGACTTTTCCATTATCGTCTGTCACATCAACACGATAGTTAGAGATAGTCTTCCCGTTCTTGATCACCTTGGTCTCGGCATAAAGGTATTTCCCCTTGCCGGGCGCATTATAAACGATGTTGGAACTTAAGGTTACGCAGGACATGGGACCGCAGTTGCTGGCGATTCCGAATGTGTAATCGGCAAGAGTATAAATGCAGCCGCCCATCACGACATTGTTTCCGTTAAGGTGCTTATCCTTGATCGCAAGTCTTGTCTTCGCGTAGCCTTCAGAGATCTCGAGTATCTCTATCTCGGTCGTATCATTCGCATATCTGTCAGTCTTGAAAAACTCGCGTGCCTCATCAGGATTCATATCACCGCACCCCTTATCTGAATTGCTGTCGATTATACAAAAAATGCGGTGAACGTGTAAACATTCACCGCATAGAAAAGCTCCAGCGAACCTAAACTCAAATCTTCTTCCACCGAACGCCCTTTCAATAACCTCCCGAGCTTCTAATCATCGCAACGACCAACTTGACTGTACAACTTAAACCTTACACCGTGCTTACTCGTATCTCCCATTCGCCGCATAATCCAAAATTGCTTTCTTCCCGTATACCGCCAGGTGGTCCGATAATGTCAAGTCACCCGCTGCCGTACACTATACCGGCTACTCGGTTTGCACGAACCGATGTAACGTCCGTCGCACCTCGGAATCTACCTGTCGGCTATGACATCTCATAAGCTCGCGGATCGAAATCCGAATCAACTAATCAGTTACAACTGCGACCTGTAAGCGGAAACCCACTCCGTCGATCGCTGTGCTCGTAATTCCTTCCTGTCCTAAGACTCTGCTTCGTATCCTCTGCGACCCATTGCTATGAACAAGGATCCGGTTCGTTTCCTCGGCTTCGCCTCCGGTATGACCTTTGGTTCAACCCTGCGCCCGCTTCGTTCAGGTAAGGCGGCCTCCGTGTCCGAATACTTTTGTCTCAGTATTCCCTGGAGCTACCTTAATAGTACTACGCACCCCTGTATTACAACAATGTTACAAAGCATACAATTACACCCGTAATTCTTGTAGGAAATTGCGGGTAGGCAGCGCATATATACCGTGTTATAATGAATATGTTGCGGGTAAGAAATCCCGCATTTTTTATTGCTCTTTTGAACTTAAGAAAGACACGATCTTATCCCGCATCTTATACATTTCCTGCACGCTGTTCTCGAGGAAATAATAGTGCATAACATAAGGCACAAGGAGCACCAGGAAAAGGATACAGAATACAAGAACGGTAATGTTCCCGGTAATAAGGAAAGCATATATCGACATCATCTCAAGCACTGCAAATAAGACGGTTACTATAAGATGAATGAGCCTCTCGTGCTGGAAGTAAGCGATCTTGGTTTCAAACTCACTTAGAACGGCACATGTTTTTTCTTTGCTTGCAGAAGATAATTCTTCCGATATGAATTTGCCTGTCTCGAGCATGTAAGCAAGAATGTATTTCTTCATAACAGATCTTTGAATCTCCTGTTTATGTAGTTTACGACCTGACGTTTGTTGAAGGTCCATGAAGGAGCGATAAGTGTCTTCTTCGGTCCGTCTCCCGTCAGCCTGTGCACTACAGTGTCCTGAGGCAGAAGTGATAATGCATCTTCTACGATATCAAAATACTCCTGTTGATCCAACACTTCAATCTTACCTTCGTTATAAAGCTCCTCATAACGCGTTCCCTTAATGATATAAAGGCATGTGAATTTGACTCCGTCCGTTCCGCACTTAACTGCATGTTTTACACTTCGAAGCATTCCTTCGCGCGTCTCGCCGCAAAGGCCGAAGATGATGTGCGTTATGACATTTATCCCGTGTTCATGAAGAACCTTAACAGCCTCGTCATAACACGTTGTCCCGTACCCTCTCCCGAAGCTTTCCGCGACCTTGTCATCGGAAGTCTGAAGGCCCAGTTCCACATACAAAGGAATACTGCGGTTAATCTCCGATAACACTTCAACAACATCCGGAGGAAGACAGTCAGGTCTCGTTCCTACCGACAGGGCTTCCACCTTGGGATGGGAAGCGGCCGCGGTAAGAGCTTTTCGAAGAGTGTCAGCATCGCAGTAGGTGCTCGTGAAGCTTTGAAAGTAAGCGATATACCCCGTGTCCGCAGGCACCTTGGACGAGAGTTTTGATATAGCGGCATCGATCTGCTCACCTACAGGCAGAGTACACGATGAAGCGAATTCGCCTGAGCCTTCCGCGGAACAGAAAGCGCACCCGCCTGTGCCCTTGGTCCCGTCACGGTTTGGGCATGTGACATTAAGGCTTACCGCGGCCTTATACATCTTGTGCCCGAACTTATCCTTAAAATATTTTCCTGCACTTATCATGAGAGCGGATCCCTCTTGCCTGCCGTTATCCCGCCGTCGTGAAGTTCGGGGTCGTAATTGGGACTCATTATCCCCTCCAGCTCAGCGCAGCTTCTGACGGTGCCCGTACCGAACCTTTGGTTTAATTCGTCGATAGCACTTGTAAGCTTGTCGGACCCGCCGCTTCCGGAATGATCCTCGGGAAACATCGACATCTGGATCCCGCTTCCCGCAGGCTGCAGCTTCGTCACTCTGACACCGAGACTTCTTATTGCCGAATGCCAGTCGTAAGACTCGTTAAAAAGCTCCATAGAGGTCTCATAGATCACCCGCTCGCTGTCGGTCGGCTCGAACAGCATCCTTTGATGTTCGTAAGTGTGTAAATCTTTGTCCCTTACCGTTATCTGCACCGAGTTTCCGATAAGCCCGTGACGGCGCAGCCTGGAAGCCACGGAGGCACTCAGCGTCCTGAATGTGCCCGCCGCCTGTCTTTTATTGATTATGTCCGCGGGCGTTGTCATCGAGTTTCCTACCGACTTTAATTCACGCTCGTAATCTGACGGTGCAACAGGAGACTCATCAAGCCCGTTGCTGTAGATCCATAGCATACTCCCCGCCTTGCCCAGGTAATCCTCGAGAAACTCCCTCTTGCTTTGCGCGATGTCGCCTATCGTCCTTATGTTAACGGCATTGAGCTTGGACGCTGTCGCCCCTCCCACGAAAAGCAGATCCGACGCGGGAAGAGGCCACACGATGTCCTTAAAGTCCTCTCTGGTAATAACCGTGGTGGCATCAGGTTTCTTGTAATCCGACCCGAGCTTCGCGAAAATCTTATTAAAACTCACGCCTATGGAGCATGTGAGCTTAAACTCAGCTTTTACCCTGCTTCGTATCTCATCTGCGAGGTCTTTGGGATCGCGGTCTGCTATAACCGATGTAACATCCATCCAGCATTCGTCGAGGCCGAACGGCTCGATCCTGTCGGAGTACTCCTCATACATCTTACGGAGCTTCTGGGAGTAAAAGACATATTGATCGTAGTGAGCGCTGCATTTTACAAGACCGGGGCATTTTTGCTCGGCCTGCCAGATGGCCTCTGCGGTCTTGACGCCGGCCTTCTTGGCAAGATCGTTCTTCGCCAGAATTATGCCGTGGCGCTTGCTCGCATCCCCCGTTACAGCCATAGGAACATCACGGTATTCGGGATGGGAGATCATCTCAACAGAGGCAAAATAGCAGTTTTGATCAATGTGGAGTATCGTTCTGTCCATATATTTATTTTATATGAACAATAATCATATGAGTTGTTTTTTTCACCAATCGGTATATAATATTCTATAAGTTGTCAAAAAATTTATATAAAGTAAATCTAAATGAAATTTGGGGAGGTAAAGGCATGGAACAAAACAGAGTTCTTCTCGTGGATGACGATACAGATATTCTCGAGATCAATAAGACGTTCCTCGAGGGTGAAGGTTACGAAGTAATCACTGCTACTAACATTGCTCAGACAATGGAGAAAGTACAGACTTATAATTTTGATTGTATTGTACTTGATGTAATGCTTCCTGACGGAAGCGCATTCGAGCTTCCTCCTAAGATTCAGGTATATTCGAATGCACCTATCATTTTCCTTACTGCAAGAGAGCAGGCAGAGGATAAGGTTATCGGTTTTAAGTCAGGTGCGGATGACTATATCACCAAGCCCTATTCACTTCCTGAGTTATCTTTGAGAATCAATGCTCACATCAGACGTAACATGAAGTCTGAGGGTTTCCTTATGGAGTTCCCGCCTCTTAAGATAAACATTAAGACACGTGAAGTCACATTGAAGGATGTTCCCGTTCATCTTACAAACAGAGAGTTCGACATTTTAAGACTTCTTGCCGAGACTCCTAATGTCATTGTTCCTTTCTCAAGGATCTACTCTCATGTCTGGGGCAACGATACTCCCTGTGACAACCATCTTGTCATGGTTAACATCTCCTACTTAAGAAAGAAGATGGACAAGATAGCTCCTGACATCACATTCGTTAAGACTGAATGGGGAATCGGTTATTCATTTGCAAATCCCCCTGTAAAGAACAGCCTTCATAACGAGTTCTGATGGCGGCCGCAAGCTCTAACGAACGTAAGAATATCTCAAAGCAGCTCCTTCTGGTGCTGCTTTTTATTCTGTCGTGCATTTGCCTTTCGACGGCGATAAATACCGCTAACGCGCGTAACGACTCAGGGCTTGCTTTTGACCACGGTGTTTACTATGTCCCGTTAACACCTGATGCGAACTCGGATACCGTTTACATCGGAAACAACCTGGTATTCGTCCCCAATGTCGACTACACCGATATCGATTCGGGCGAGTTTGATTTCTACGACTACGCACAAATGCCCCATGCAACCGGCGTAACCGTATCGAGCACTTACGGCTGGAATGACTTAGGACCGAACGTAACCTGGTATAACTGTTCTGAACCGCCGCAGATGAGAGTAATAAGCCGTGAGGGCAAGGACAAGCACTGCGGTCTTTATATCATGACTTTGCACTTTAAAGATCCGGAAGGCACGTACTACTTAAGCATCCCCCATTCGAACGGTCTTGTTAAGGTTTATTGTAACGGCAATAACCTGGGATTCCTCTGGGGAAGACATGACGAGTGGACTCCCTCATTCGGATTCGGTTACGAGTATGTTCCGATCATTCCCGATTCTGACGGTATCGCCAGAGTAATGATCACTATAAGCACGCATGTAAACATCCATAATCCGGGACTGCTGTCACCGCCGGCGCTAGATTCTTCCGTTGACTCGATGAGCTATGCGATAATTCCGGCGCTTTGGGTAATGATGCTGTTCGTGCTGTATCTGTTTATTCTCATAGGTGGATTCCTGATCTCAAGAACGTTCAAGAATAAACTTGTATTCTACGAACTTATACTTATCGAATTCCTGTCGTTAATGTATATGCTGATCGATTGCAATTTCATTGTATTTAACGCGTTTGTTAAGGAACAGATGTCTTTCATCTTGCTGATCCTTCTCAACACGATGGTGTTTGTATTTATCGATTCGTTCTATACGACATCCGTTGCATACAAGAAACACTTTATCTTACGGGCGGCTCCGGTCATAGTATCTTCGATTGCTTTCCTGCTCATACTTTGGGCTATATTCGGTAATATTCAGTTTACGACCTGGATACCGCTTATACCGGAACTCCTATTCACGCTTCTTGTTGCCTTTATATGCGGATTTAACCTTCTTACGGTGTACTACGGCGAGACCGCATCTTTCTATGTGTGCATCATAGAGATATGCCATATCTTCTTCAGCTTCAATGCGATTGCCGGTTTTAAGGGTGCTTATAATCTTCCCACCTACTCGGTATTCCTCGCGATAGCAAACCTGACGCTCGAGTTCTATT
>JAEEGL017355306.1_pt1 | contig 17520 bp, 21 predicted proteins | sample 9134231 | NCBI WGS metagenome assembly JAEEGL01 (sample SAMN16246548, study PRJNA631951) | gut metagenome | biome: gut microbiome; feature: rumen; material: fiber-attached | host: Bos | place: Iran: Karaj | collected 2018-10 | reverse complement strand
GTTAAGGGCGGTAAGAACTTCCGGTTCACCGCGCTGATGGTCGTCGGCAATGAAAACGGCAAGGTCGGCGTCGGCCTCGGCAAGGCTGTGGAAATCCCCGAAGCGGTCCGCAAGGGCGTCGAGGACGCGAAGCGCCACATGATCGAGATCCCGGTCGTCGGCACGACGATCCCGCATCAGGTCGAAGGCAAGTTCGGCAAGGGCCATGTCCGCATGCTCCCCGCTGAAGAAGGTACCGGTGTTATCGCGGGCGGCCCCGTCCGTGCGGTCCTCGAAATGGCCGGCATCAAGGACATCCGTACCAAGTCCTTCGGTTCCAACAACCCGTCGAACTGCGTCAAGGCGACGCTGGACGGACTTTCCCAGCTCCGTACCGTTGAACAGATCGCGGCACTCCGCGGCAAGTCGGTTGACGAGATCCTGTAAGGAGGACATGAGCATGTTGAAGGTTACATTGGTAAAGAGCCCGATCAGCTCCCTCAAGGATCAGCAGGACACCGTGAAGGCGCTGGGTCTCCACAAGGTCAATGAGACCGTCGTGAAGCCCGACAATGCCTGCATCCGCGGTCAGATCTTCAAGGTAAAGCACCTTGTCAAGGTCGAAGAAGCATAAGGAGGTTCCGGCAATATGAAAATGCATGAATTGAGACCGACCGAGGGCGCCCGTCACGCCGAAAAGCGCGTTGGCCGCGGCACCGGTTCCGGTATCGGCAAGACTTCCGCGAAGGGCCACAAGGGTCAGAAGGCCCGCAGCGGCAGCAAGAAGAACGGTTTTGAAGGCGGCCAGATGCCTCTGGCGCGTCGCCTCCCGAAGCGCGGCTTCTACAATCACTTTGCAAAAGAGTACACCATCATCAACATTTCCGACCTGAATGGGTTGGAGGATAACGCGACGGTCACCGCGGAGTCCCTGAAAGAGCTGGGCATCATCCGCAAGATCGAAAAGGATGGCCTGAAGGTTCTGGGCAATGGCGAGCTGAATAAGAAGCTCACCGTCAAGGCTGCCAAGTTCACGAAATCCGCAGAAGAAGCCATTCGGAATGCAGGCGGAAACGTTGAGGTGCTGTAATGTTTAGCACATTCATCAACGCTTTTAAGGTGAAGGACATTCGGAAGAAGATCCTCTATACGCTTCTTCTGATTGCCGTCTATCGCCTTGGCAGCGCGATTCCGATTCCGGGTGTGAATCTCGGCGCATGGCAGGCTGCTACCAAGCAGCTTTCCGCCATGGCGGACTTCATGTCCCTGATGTCCGGTTCCGCGTTCTCGCAGTTCACGATCTTTGCCATGGGTATTTCGCCCTACATCACGGCGTCCATTATCCTGCAGCTTCTCACGATGGCGATTCCCGCCCTTGAGAAGATGAGCAAGGAAGAGGACGGCCGCGAAAAGATCGAACGCATCACGCGGTATGCCGGCGTCGGTCTCGCGGTGGTTCAGTCCATCGGTATCGTTGTTTCCTACAACAGCGTTATCGCAAACTCCTACGGTTCTCCCATTGTCAACGGGACGGGCTGGGCATTCGCCGGAAACGTCGCAATCATCTCGATCTGCGCAGCCGCCGGTACAGCGTTTTTGATGTGGCTCGGTGAGCGCATCACCGAGAAGGGCATCGGCAACGGCATTTCGATGCTGATCTTCGCTTCCATCGTTTCCCGCGTCGATGAGTTCATCATCGAGCGCGTTGAGGCGATCATTGCGGCTCCCGCAGCGGTTTCGACGTGGATCGTGTTCGTTCTCACGTTCGTCACCATCCTTGCGCTGATCACCTTCGTCGTGTTCATCGACCAGGCGGTTCGCAAGGTCCCCGTGCAGTATGCCAAGCGCGTCGTCGGCCGGAAGATGTACGGCGGTCAGTCCACCTACATCCCGATGAAGGCCAACGCGAACGGCGTTCTCCCGCTGATCTTCGCCATGACGCTGATGCAGTTCCCGGAGATGATCCTCCAGTTCTTCCGTCAGGACAGCGGCTTTGCCAAGTTCTGGTATCGCTGGATGGTCTCCTCGCCCAGAGTATGGGTGGACGGCACCGGCTACGTTGCGACGAGCGTTTTCAAGACCCCCGGTGTGGAATACTACGGCGCACAGTACGCCCCGTATGTGTACTACATCATCTACTTCGTGCTGATCATCGCCTTCGGTTACTTCTACACCTCGATCACGTTCAACCCGGTTGAGATGTCGAAGAACCTGCAGCAGAACGGCGGCTTCATCCCGGGTATCCGTCCCGGCAAGCCCACCGGCGATTACCTCGGAAAGATTTCCAATCGCCTCACGCTGTTCGGTTCGCTGTTCCTGGCGGTCATCGCGATCGTCCCGACGATCATTCTGAACATCATGGGCGTCACCAACATGTTCGGCGCAACGAGCGTTTTGATCATGGTCAGCGTCGCGCTGGAAACCGCCGATGCGCTCGACAACCAGATGCTCATGCGGCACTACAAGGGATTCCTGAACTAAAAAGGAAGGAACGCTATGAAGCTGATTTTCTTAGGCCCGCCGGGTGCGGGTAAGGGCACGCAGGCCGAGCGTATTGCGGAGCAGTTCGAGATCGCGCATATCTCCACCGGGGATATGCTGCGGGCCGAGATCCGCCATGCGACTCCGCTTGGAGCGGCAGCAAAAGCCTACATTGATCGCGGCGAGCTCGTCCCCGATGAGGTCATCATCGGCATGGTCGAGAACCGCATCAAGGCGGATGACTGCAAAAACGGCTTCTTGCTCGACGGCTTCCCGCGCACGACCGCGCAGGCCGATGCGCTCGGAAAGCTCGTGGAGATTGATTCCGTCGTGGACATCGAGGTTCCGTTTGAACGGCTCGTGGCGCGCATTTCGGGGCGCAGAATGTGCCCGGACTGCGGCGCGGCCTATCACGTTTCCACCTTCGCGGACGACAATTGCCCCAAGTGCGGCGGCGCGCTGTATCAGCGTGACGACGACAGGGAGGAAACGGTGCAGAACCGCCTCGTCGTGTACGAGAAGAAGACGGCTCCGTTGATCGCGTATTATGAGGAACGCGGCAAGCTGTTCGTGGTGAACGGCGACGCGGCGATCGACGAGGTCACCGAAAGCATTGTGAAGGGACTTTCTGCGAAATGATTACGATCAAATCGGTGCAGGACATTGAAAAAATGAAGGCGGCGGGGCGCGTCGTGGAAGACACGCTCCTGCTGCTGGAAAAATCAGTCCGCGTCGGGATCACGACGGCCGAATTGAACCGCATCGCAGAGGAGTACATCCGGTCGCAGGGCGCTTATCCGACCTGCCTCCACTACAACGGCTATCCGAAAGCGATCTGCATTTCGGTCAACGAAACGGTCGTTCACGGGATCCCCGGCCCGCGCAAGCTCAAGGACGGCGACATCGTTTCCTGCGATGTCTGCGCGACGCTCGACGGCTTCGTCGGCGACGCGGCAAGGACGTTCCTTGTCGGCAACGTGCCGGAGGATGTGAAAAAGCTCGTCGAGGTCACGAAGGAGTGCTTCTATAAGGGCATCGAATTCGCTCGGCCGGGCTACCGCGTCTGCGATATCAGCAAGGCGATCCAAGCCCATGCCGAATCGCACGGCTACGGCGTCGTCCGGGAATTGACCGGGCACGGCGTCGGCCGGCAGCTGCATGAGGACCCCGAGGTTCCCAATTTCTACTCGCCCCACGCGCGGCAGCGCCTGCAGGCGGGCATGACCATCGCGGTCGAGCCGATGATTACGCTCGGTTCGCCGGCGGTGTGGCAGCTGGACGACGGTTGGACGATCGTCACGCGGGACGGCAAGGCCGCCGCGCATTACGAAAACTCGATCGCCATCACGGACGGCGCGCCGATCCTTCTGACTTGCTCGGAGGGCGGCCGATGAAGACCATGCCGGAGCGCGGCGACGTAGTTCGCTCGACGGCCGGGCACGATCAGGGCCGTCTGATGATCGTATGGGAAACGGCGGACGCGGACTGCGTCACGGTAGTGGACGGCAGAACGCGGTTGCTCGCCAAGCCGAAGAAGAAAAAGTGCAAGCACCTGAAAGCGATTTCGGGGCTGCACATGGAAATCCAGTCCCCGACGCTTTCGGATGCGGATATCCGCAAGTTCCTAAAAGCGTGCGAACCTAACCTTGCCTAAGGAGGAAAGCTGTGTCCAAACAGGATGTTATCGAAGTCGAAGGTGTTGTCACCGAGGCGTATCCGAACGCTATGTTTGAGGTCAAGCTCCCGAACGACCACAAGATCTTGGCGACGATTTCCGGCAAGCTGCGGATGAACTACATCCGCATCCTGCCCGGCGACAAGGTCACCGTGGAGCTTTCGATGTATGATCTCACGCGCGGCCGCATCACCTGGCGTGCGAAGAATTAAGAGAATCAGAAGATTTTTGAGAGGAGTAAACCACAATGAAAGTCAGACCGTCTGTGAAACCCATTTGCGAGAAGTGCAAAGTGATCAAGCGCAAGGGTCGCATCATGATTATCTGCGAAAACCCGAAGCACAAGCAGAAGCAGGGCTAATTCAAGTTTTCCCGAAACGGAAAATACTTGCGGGGCGGCTGGCGCCTTTGGCGCAACCCGCAAGCGCATATACATTCATTCAAATTTTTACGGAGGTAGTAAAACCATATGGCACGTATTGCTGGCGTAGACCTTCCGAGAGACAAGCGGGTCGAGATCGGCCTGACCTACATCTACGGAATCGGTCAAACTACCGCTTCCAAGATCCTTGCCGAGACCGGTGTGAATCCCGATATCCGCGTCCGTGATCTTGACGAAAGCGATGTCAACAAGCTCAGAGAGTATATCGACCATCACCTCAAGGTGGAGGGCGATCTCCGGCGTGAAACCTCGATGAATATCAAGCGGCTGATCGAGATCGGCTGCTACCGGGGTGTCCGTCACCGCAAAGGCCTGCCCGTTCGCGGTCAGTCCACGAAGCAGAACGCTCGTACCCGCAAGGGCCCGAAACGTACGCAGGGCGGTAAGAAGAAATAAGGAGGAACGCATCAATGGCTAAAGCGAAGATTAAGAAAGCAGTTACCCGCAAACGCCGCGAGAGAAAGAACATCGAGCGCGGTGCGGCGCACATTCGTTCCTCGTTCAACAACACCCTCGTGCTCATTACCGACACGCAGGGCAACGCGATCTCGTGGTCCAGCGCAGGCTCGCTCGGCTTCCGCGGCTCGCGTAAGTCCACTCCGTTTGCTGCGCAGATGGCGTCCGAAGCGGCTGCCAAGGCGGCGATGGAGCATGGCCTCAAGACAGTTGAAGTTTACGTGAAGGGTCCGGGTTCCGGACGTGAATCTGCCATCCGCGCGCTGGCGTCGGTGGGTCTGCAGATCGTCTCCATCAAGGACGTGACGCCGATCCCGCACAACGGCTGCCGCCCGCCGAAGCGCAGAAGAGTGTAAGGAGGTATTGGAATCATGGCAAGAAACAGACAGCCTATCTTAAAGCGTGCAAGAGCACTGGGCTTCACCGCCGGCGATATGGGCTACTCCAAGGAGTCCAAGCGCAACCCCGGTTCCCAGAGACGTGCCAAGAAGTCCGAATATGCCCTCCAGCTCAAGGAAAAGCAGAAGGTTAAGTTCGTTTACGGTATCCTCGAAAAGCAGTTCCATAAGTATTATGAGAAGGCTGCGAACCAGAAGGGCAACACCGGTGACAACATGCTCGTTCTGATCGAGCGCAGACTCGACAACGTGGCCTATCGCCTGAACTTCGGCAAGACCCGTCGCATGGCGCGCCAGATGGTCACCCACGGCCACCTGCTCGTCAACGGCAAGAAGGTCGATATCGCTTCCTATGAAATCAAGGCCGGCGATGAGATCTCCGTGTGCGAAAAGTCCCGCGAGATCCCGTTCTTCAAGCAGCTGCGCGAAGAGGGCGTGGAGCGCACCGTGCCGGCATGGCTCGAGCTCGACACCGAAAACCTCAAGGGCCGCGTAGTTGCGCTGCCGACCCGTGCGGATATCGATATGCCGATTGAGGAGCACATGATCGTTGAGTTCTACTCGAGATAATGCCCCGGCTGACCGAAACGACATCACCGAAGGAGGTTCATTATGATTGAAATTGAAAAGCCCAAACTCGAATGCGTCGAGAGTTCCGATAAATACGGCAAGTTCGTAGTGGAACCGCTTGAGCGCGGATTTGGCACAACTCTGGGCAACTCGATGCGTCGTGTGCTTTTGAGCAGCCTCCCCGGCGTTGCGGCAACATCCATCCGGATTGATGGCGTCCTGCATGAATTCTCCACGATCGAAGGCGTCAAGGAGGACGTGACCGAGATCATCCTCAACATCAAGGAGCTGATCGTCAAGCTGCACAGCGACGAGCCGAAGAAGGTTATCATCGACGCGCTCGGTCCCTGCGAAGTGACGGCGGGCGATATCCAGCCCGATGCCGAGGTGGAGGTCATTAACCCCGATCTGCACATTGCGACCGTGGACGAAGGCGGCCATCTGCATATCGAGATCAACCTCGATCACGGCAGAGGGTATGTCGTGTCGGATCGCAATAAGCGCCCGGATATGCCCATCGGTGAGATCGCGGTCGATTCCATCTTCACGCCCATCACCAAGGTCAACTTCACCGTGGAGAATACCCGCGTCGGTCAGATTACCGACTTCGATAAGCTCACGCTGGAGATCTGGACCGACGGGAGCATTGCGCCCGAGGAAGCCGCTTCCCTTGCCGCGAAGATTTTGACGGAGCATCTGATGCTCTTCATCCATCTGACCGAGCATGTGCAGGATGTGGATATCCTGGTCGAAAAGGACGACAAGAAGAAGGAAAAGATTCTGGAAATGAACATCGAGGATCTCGATCTGTCGGTTCGTTCTTACAACTGCCTCAAGCGCGCGGGCATCAACACCGTCGAGGAGCTGGTGCAGCGTGACGAGGACGAGATGATGAAGGTCCGCAACCTCGGCCGGAAGTCGCTCGAAGAAGTACAGCAGAAATTAGCGCAGCTGGGATTAAGCCTGCGCACCAACGAAGATTAAGGAGGAAGCAACAATGGCAAACCGGAAATTCTCGAAAACCACCGATCAGCGTGTTGCAATGCTCAGAAACCTCACGACCGCACTCATTTGGAACGGCAAGATCGTCACGACCGAAGCCCGCGCCAAGGAAGTTCGCAGTATTGCTGAAAAGCTCGTGACGCTCGCCGTGAACGAGTATCAGAACTACGATATGGTTGAAAAGGAAGTCCGCAACGAGAAGGATCAGATCAGCAAGGTCGAAAAGCCGCAGGATCGTCCCTCCAAGCTGCATGCCCGTCGTCAGATCATGGCGTACCTCTATGACCTGCCGGAGCAGAAGAAGGCGGATGAAAGCAAGAGCGAGTATAAGGAGCGTACCAAGGACAACGCCCATCCCGTCGTGGAGAAGCTGTTCCGCGAGTATGCGCCGAAGTACGATCAGCGCGCAAAGGAAGGCAAGAAGGGCGGTTACACCCGTATGTACAAGCTGGGCGCACGCAGAGGCGATGCGGCTCCCATGGTTGTACTGGAGCTTGTCTGATCGAAGGATAAGAGATAAGAGCGTTGCAGTTGATGCGGCGCTCTTTTTCATTTAAGAAGGGGATTTGTGCTTGGTGATTCTGATTGTGTTTTTTGCATAGAAATCATATTTCGTCATTGTTTGATTCTTAAAAACATAATACTGCTGCATGCTTTTGTTGTATTCTCTGCTTTCCGGCATAGAAAAATCCCTGTTTTCTTTTTATTCTTCAGAAAAGAAAGAATTCATAAAAAATTGAAACAGAAAAATCATTTTTCATGGAACTTTTTGCCGCTTTGCTGCATCTGCATAACAGAAAGATCTTTCCGTAAACCCCCGAATAGGGGAGCAAGGAGCCAAAGCCAATGACATTCTTAACGGACGAACGGTTCGTGCACGACGTGCGCGAGGTAAAACGAACCGCCTACGGCGTTGCCTATCTGATTCTGCGCAGCAGCGCCGATGCGGAGGACGCGATGAGCGCCGCGATACTTTCGGCCTACGAACATCGCGGCACCTTGCGTAGACGAGATAGCTTTCGGGCATGGTTTTTGCGCATCCTGCGCAATGAAGCCTACGCGATCTATCGGAAGCGTCGCCATGAAATCGTACCCGAAGACCTCCCCGATGCACCTACTCCTGCCGCGGACCTCGCACGAAACATAGATGTACAAAACGCCGTGTTTCGCTTGCCGGAGCAGCAAAGAAACGCGCTGCTCTTGCAACAGGAAGGATATTCGATCGAGGAAATCGCGACGGTTATGGAAATTCCCGTCGGGACGGTCAAATCGCGGTTGGCTCGTGCCAGAGATGCATTACGCAAGAGCTTGGAGGAACTATGAAGCAGATGAAGAATACCTTATGGGAAGCCATTCCCAACCGCCCTGCGACATTTGACGCTGTCACGGAACGTGCCTTGGGACAGGTCGTAGGCAGGCCGAAAAAGCGTAGCCGTGCAGCGGTTCACTTGCTGCGTGTGGCAGCGACGGCTGCAGCGGCAGTCGTGGTGCTGTTCGTAACTGTAATGACCATCCCGCCCGCGCGAGCCGAGGTGCTGTCGTGGTTCGGCGCTGCAAAGCCCGAATCGTACATGACGCAGGATCCGAATACGCGCGACCCGAACCCGGAACTCGACCGGATCATCGTTCCGGTCACAACGAAAACGCCGACCGAGACCGAAAAGCCCGCTGCCACCGGTACATTTGCACCGACGGCGGAAAGTGATACGGACACGGCGCCGCGCGTGACTGACGCCAAGGTGCTGTATGCGTCGGAGGATGCGATATGGCAGCGCATCGCCGAGAATTTTTCCGCAGCGCCGCTCGAAACGCTGTATGACGGACAATCCGTATATATTTCCCTTCGCATGACGGGGCTGTCGCTGCTGCCCGATTTGGACGCGTTGACCGGCGGCAGCGCAACGCAGACCGCCTGTCCTATTGATTCACTTGATGAATTTTTCGAGGATAGTGAAGTGCCGGAGGATTATAAGAACGGAGAAATGACGTTCTATACGGATGCGAAGCCCCGTTACTGGCTTGTGTTCGCAGACGGGAATGGGTTGCCGCTTGGCTCGATGGACACACTTGCAGTAAACTCGGACGTTGCGGCGTATCGAAAGCTGTTGGAGGACACGTATGCGCAGCCGCTTTCGGACACAGATCGCGCGGCTGTCAGCGACCGCATTATAGCGGATTGGACAGACAAGGAGCTGATCGGTATTGTAAAAGCCGACGTTTCCCCGGAACAGCTTGCGCCGTATGCGGACGAGAACGGATTAGTGACCGCGTCGCTCGAATATCGCGTGCATTCGCTTCTGCCTGCGGATGCGGCGCTGCTGCGGTTGCGTGTCGAGCTTGGACAGGTGCAGCTTTCTCTCAACGGATATACGACGCTGACGCGGCGAATGCTTACGGCGGAAAGCGGTACTGTCGTTTGGGGCGGCGAGCCGGTCACGGCGACTTACCTCGGAACGGAGACGATGGACGGTAAGGAAAGGTTCTATGCGCTGACGCAGACATGGGATTTTGCAGGGCTGACGATCGAAGCTGAGGAGGGCGCGTATGTCGATGCGCTCGGCTTGCATGAGTGCTGTCTACGGGTGACTGTACCGCACGATTGGGACGAGACGCAGCGCGATTTGCTGCGCACGATGCGATATTGGGTGGAGATCGACGGTACACGGTATGTCGGACATCGAAAAACGCTGGTTCATGAAGGCGATACATGGACGTATGCATTCACGACAGAGGCCGCTCCGATCGCGGCGCTGCAGAACGCTACAAGAATAGCGATCTATCCTATGCTGTCATATAATACCTGCCTTGTGGCGGACGGCGTGCGGTATCCGATTGAAGCGGGTGCGCACATGACGGAGCCGGACGGCAAGGACGTGCATTGGGAATTCGAAAACACCGATTTTCCGGAATATGCGATTTCGTTTGTGCCGACAGTGCAGACGAGACGGTAAGAGAATACAGACGAAATGGCGACGCAAGAGCACCTTGCGCCGCTTTTTCTTGGTCGAATTGTGAACATTGTGAACGTTTGCCGGGAAGTTTTACCACGCCGTTTGTGCTATGGTGAACACAGGTAAGACGGGGGCAGGAGAGGTGCCCCGCCGCACAAGGAGGTTCCCATGGCAATCGTTCGCGCAGCGCATCACAGTCGGTTCACGGTCCTTGCCGACAGTATTATGAAGGACCCGCGCCTGTCCCTGCGGGAGATCGGGCTGCTGGCGGTCATGCTGCGCCTGCCGGACGACTGGAAGTTCTCGATTGCGGGGCTTGCTTCGATCTGCAAGGATGGACAAAGCGCCGTCCGAAAAGCTGTGCAGACCCTGGAGGCGTGCGGCTACGTCGTGCGAACCACCGGAAAAGATCCGAAAACCAATCTGCGCCGCGTGGAGTATATCGTGTATGAGGAACCGATTTCCCGATCATCCGCATCTCGACCCTTCGAAATCCGAACGCTCGAAACCCGACCGGTCGAAAACAGCACGCTATATCATACAGAACAACAGAATACAGAACAATCCAATACCGAACAACCCAATACCGAACCATCCGACGCCGTCCCCGGCGCAAACACCGTCAAACAGAAACAGGGCGCAAAGAGGATAGGGGAAGAAGGAACGGTATCCGGATCGAGCCTGCCTGCGGACAGATCGTACGCAAAGACGAACCCCGGTTCTGCGCCAAGACCGGGCGCGAAAGTCAAGGGCTCCGATGCAGGCGAAAGGGGAGGGGCGAACCGGAACAGCACCGCAGCAAGGCAGACTACGGCACCAAGGCCGAGTGCCGCAGCAAGGCAGACTACGGCGCCAAGGCAGAACACGACGACGTTTGCGGGAAATCGTGCGTCGCCGCACCCGAACGCCCCGCCATCAAAGCCGCGCAAAACGAGCGCCTTTGCCCGCGTGGAGGAGGTCAAGTGGCGGGCGCTGCTCGAAAGCTACGCCCCGCCGGAGGGGTTTTAGCCGCGCTTTTCGGATGCAGAGATTCCTCACTCCGTTCGGAATGACAGCGTTTTGGCTCAGCCGCGCTTTTCGGCTGCAGAGATTCTTCATTCCGAGTCCCAAAACAAAGTCATTCCGAGCCGTTGGCAAAGGCGAGGAATCTCTGCGCTCAAAAAACTTGTGTACGAAGCAGCAGGATTGACTGAGCCGCTGTTCGCCGGTAAACAAGCTGCTTGCGGTCGAGAGGGGACGTTTCCGCGCTTTTCGGTTGCAGAGATTCCTCACTCCGTTCGGAATGACAGCGTTTTTGGTTTAGCCGCGCTTTTCGGTTGCAGAGATTCCTCACGCCGTTCGGAATGACAATGCTTTCGATTTCGCCCATGCCTTGCATGGATTCAGCCAGAACCTTGTTCGGATTTCGCTGCCTCCGGCACGTTTTCGCTCCTCCTTGCGGGTTTCTGTTGAACGTGTAAAAAGTCGAGGGCGGCGCTTGTATTTTTATGCTGTATGTGATAAGATTTTCACAATACTTTACGATTTTCGGAGCATTATGGAACAGCAAACAAAAAAAGCGCGGCTGGGGCTGAAGGAGCTTTGGCCGTGCACAAAGGGCTACCGGCTGGTGGCGGCCGTCACGCCGCTCATGATGATCGGCGAGGTCGCGCTTGAGGTCATGATCCCGCTTTTGATGGCGGCCTTGGTGGACGGCGGCCTCTACCACACCGAGACGTATCAGCTGCAGGATTTTTTGAGCCGTTTGCCCATCGGCAACAACCTCCAGTTCGTGCTGTGGGTCGGCGGACTCATGGTGGTCGCGTCGCTGCTGTCGCTGACGTTCGGCGCGCTCGCCGCGCGGACTTCGGCGGTCGCAAGCATGGGCTTTGCCAAGAACCTGCGGCGCAAGATCTTTGCGAAGATCCAGTCGTTCTCGTTCAAGAACACCGATAAGTTCCAGACCTCGTCGCTGGTCATGCGCACGACGACGGACGTGAACAACCTGCAAAATATGTACCAGCAGCTGCTGCGCATCTTCGTCCGCACGCCGGTCATGATGATCCTGGCCGCGATCATGGCGTTTCGGATCGACGCGGAGCTGGCCGTGATCTTCCTGTTTGCGATCCCGGTCATTGCGGTCATGATGTTCTTCATGATCAAGGTCACGCATAAGCGGTTCGAGGTCATGCTCAAAAAGTACGACACGATGAACGGCGCGGTGCAGGAAAACCTGATCGCGGCGCGCGTCGTCAAGTCCTTCGTGCGCGAACGCTATGAGACCGACAAGTTCGACGCCGCGGCGGACGATCTGCAAAAGGCGCAGATCCACGCGCAGAAGATGTTCGCGCTCTCCAGCCCGCTGCAGCTTGCGGTCATGTGGACGTGCTCGATCGTGCTTTTGACGCTCGGCGGCTTCAAGGTGATCCAGCCCGGCTCCGGCCTCAACATCGGCGATCTCACAAGCCTTATGAGCTACTCCACGCAGGTCATTTCGTCGCTTTTGATGATCTCCTTCCTTGTGATCGGCCTTTCGATGACCCGCGCTTCGCTCGACCGCGTCAACGAAATCTTTGCCGAGCAGCTCGATATCGTATCGCCCGAAAACAGCGAGCTGAAGGTCACGCGCGGCGAGATCGAGTTCGACCATGTGGATTTTTCCTACTCGAACAACCCGGACGTGCTGAACCTCAAGGACATCAGCCTGCACATCCTGCCGGGGCAGACCGTCGGCATCATCGGCGGCACCGGCGAGGGCAAATCGACGCTCGTGCAGCTGATCCCGCGGCTCTATGACGTGATGCGCGGCAGCATCAGGATCGACGGGCACGACGTGCGCGAATACGACCTGGTGGAGCTTCGGAACAGCGTTTCGATGGTGCTGCAAAAGAACATGCTGTTTAAGGGCAGCATCCGCGACAATATGCGCTGGGGCAACCCGAACGCGACCGACGAAGAGATTCAGCGCGCGTGCGAGATCGCCTGCGCGCACGACTTCATTTCCGCGTTTCCGGACGGCTACGACACCGACCTGGGGCAGGGCGGCAGCAACGTGTCCGGCGGACAGAAGCAGCGCCTGTGCATTGCGCGCGCGATTCTGAAGCAGCCGAAGATCATGATTTTAGACGACTCGACAAGCGCGGTCGATACCGCGACCGACGAGCGCATCCGTAGGGGTCTAAAGGAAGTCCTTGCTGGCACGACGAAGCTGATCATTGCGCAGCGGATCGCGTCGGTCATGGAGGCCGATCAGATCATCGTGCTCGATCACGGCACGGTGTCCGATACCGGCACGCACGCCGAGCTGATGCAGCGTTCGGCCATCTACCGCGAGGTCTATGCTTCGCAGGTGAAGGAGGTGGATGCGTAATGCCGAGAGGGTCCTCTTTTGACAGCAAGATGGGCGGCAAGCGCGCCGAAAACCCGGTGAAGACGCTGCTGCGCATTATGAAGTATTACCGTTCCTGCAAGGTCGAAATGATCATAGCGGTGATCGGGATTCTGATTTACTCGGCGGTCACGACGCTGACCTACTACATGCTCGACCCGCTCGTGTCGGTCTTAGAGGGCGGCGTGAACGCCGACATGGCCAAATACATCGCGCTGCTGATCGGCATGGGCGCGCTGTATGCGGTCGGGTGCCTGACGAACTATCTCTTTAACCGGCTGATGCTGACCTGCTCCGCGCGGATCATGTGTCAGCTCCGCAAGGAGATGTTCGAAAAGATGCAGTCGCTGCCGATCTCGTTCTTCGACGGGCATACGCACGGCGAGCTGATGAGCTACTACACGAACGACATCGACGCGATCCGTGAGATGGTGCAGAACTCGATCACGCAGATGCTGATTTCGACGACCTCGCTCATCGCCTACGTCGGCATGATGCTGTACCTGTCGATCCCGCTGTTCATGGTCGCCTTGGTCATGTGCGTCTGCATCTACTACGTCGTCAAGATCATCGGCGGCAAGAGCCGCAAGAACTTCCAAAAGCAGCAGAAGGTCATTTCCCGCGTGAACGGCTACATCGAGGAAATGATGGAGGGGCAGAAGGTCGTCAAGGTCTTTAACCATGAGGAAGCGGGCCTTGCGGCGTTCGACGAAATGAACGGCGAGCTTTGCACGGTTGCCACGAACGCCAACACGTTTGCGAACATCGTCGGCCCGATCATGAACAACCTGTCCCATATCTTCTATGCGCTGATCTGCACCGTGGGCGTGCTTTTGGCCGCGCCGGTGCCGGGCGAAACGTTCCTCGCCGAGGGCACGTTCTTTGCCAAGCACCAGTTATTGCTTGTGCAGGGCGCGGCGCTGATCGCGTTCTTGCAGTACATTCGCCAGTTTGCGAACCGCATCAGCCAGATTTCGCAGCAGTTCAACGCGATCCTGCTGGCGCTCGCGGGCGCGGAGCGCGTGTTTGCGCTGATGGACCTGCCCGCCGAGGTCGATGAAGGCACGGTCACGCTCGTCAATGTGACCGAACAGAACGGCAGGCTGACCGAAACCGACAAGCGCACCGGCCGCTGGGCGTGGAAGCGGAACGAAGAATTGATCCCGCTGCGCGGCGAGGTCACGTTCAAGGACGTGGACTTCTCCTACGACGGCAAAAAGCAGGTGCTGAACGATGTCACGCTGTACGCCAAGCCGGGGCAGAAGATCGCGTTCGTCGGCTCCACGGGCGCGGGCAAGACGACGATCACGAACCTGATCAACCGGTTCTATGACATTACGGACGGCACGATCACCTACGACGGCATTCCGATCCGGGAGATCAAAAAGGACGCCCTGCGCTCGTCGCTCGGCATGGTCTTGCAGGATACGCACCTGTTCACCGGCACGGTGATGGAGAACATCCGCTACGGCAAGCTGGACGCGACCGACGAGGAGTGCATCCGCGCCGCGAAGATCGCCAACGCGCATTTCTTCATTTCGCACCTGCCGGACGGGTACAATACGCAGCTTGTCGCGGACGGCGCGAACCTCAGCCAAGGGCAGCGGCAGCTGATCTCGATTGCGCGCGCGGCGGTGTCCGACCCGCCGGTGCTGATTCTGGATGAAGCGACAAGCTCCATCGACACGCGTACCGAAAAGCTGATCGAGCGCGGCATGGACGCGCTGATGAAGGGCCGCACGGTGTTCGTCATCGCGCACCGCCTCTCCACGGTACGCAATGCAAACTGCATCATGGTGCTGGAGCACGGCGAGATCATCGAGCGCGGCGAGCACGACGCGCTGCTCAAAGAGAAGGGCAAGTATTATCAGCTGTATACCGGCGCGTTTGAGCTGTCGTAAGACCATACGGAATGGAAGAGGGGGCACGGCTCCCTCTTTTTTGAACATTCGTTCTTTTCCGGTTGACGATATAAAGAAATTCGGGTATAATATCTTTATCAAATGCAGGAGGAACCTTGATGCCCACAATTCGATCCAGTGCCGATCTGCGAAACGGCTACAACGAAATCTCCAATTTTTGTCACCGGCATGGGGAACCAGTGTTTATCACCAAGAACGGAAAGGGCGATCTTGCCGTGATGAGCATTGAAGCCTATGAGCAAATGCAGGGCCGTTTTGCCTTGTACAGCTTGCTGCAGGAGGGGCTGAACGACATGCAGGACGGCGAAACGCGCCCGTTTGCGGAGGCGATGGCGGAGCTCCGCACCAAGCGAAGCAAATGATCTGCCAAGTACACATTACCCGTGCTGCGGAGCGGGATATGCTTGCCGCCGCCGATTATATCGAATCGGTTCTTTTGAATCCGCAGGCGGCGGACGAACTGCTGCAAGAAGCGGAAAAGGTGATCGGGAGTCTTGCCGATTTTCCCACTCGTTTTGCCATAGCTGACGATCCGGTTCTTCGCGCTTGGGGCATACGGTTTACGAATGCGAAAAACTATCTTGTCTTTTACGTCGTTTCCGAATCGGATCACCGTGTTACAGTCCTTCGCTTTCTGCACATGCGGCGGGATTGGACGGCGGTTTTGAAACGTGCCTTTATAGAATTGTGAGCGTCGGCCTCTCCCCACTCGATCCATTGAAAAAAGATTGTAAAAACACCGAAAATACCGCTTGACAGGCGGTATTCTTTGTGTTATATTTCATGATTGCATTATGATAGACATACTGTGTAATTATGCCTAAAAGTATCCCTTGCCACACCGGTTCGGTGGGGTAGGGGAAAAGCGCGTAATCGGAGCAGAGGTCGAAAAAAAGGTGCTCCCTCGGGTGGGAGAAATCGCCCGAAATTATCAGGATGCGAGAGCATCGGCAAGGAGTGAACGCGATGATGCATGACGTAAAGATGGGAAAACGGACAAGAAAGAGCTTCTCCCGTATTTCGGAAGTTCTCGAAATGCCCGATCTCATTGAGGTCCAGAAAAATTCCTACTACCGCTTCCTCAAAGAGGATCTGAAGGAAGTTTTTCACGACATTTCCCCGATCGTCGATTTCTCCAACAAGCTCGTTTTGGAGTTCGTGGACTATCGTATTGATCTGGACAAGCCGAAGTATTCTATCGAGGAAAGCAAAAACCGCGATGTCAATTACGCTGCGCCGCTTCGGGTCACGGTTCGTTTAATCAACCGCGAAACCGGCGAGGTCAAGCAGCAGGAAGTGTTCATGGGCGATTTCCCGCTCATGACGCCGCAGGGCACCTTCATCATCAACGGCGCGGAGCGCGTTATCGTCTCCCAGCTCGTGCGTTCTCCGGGCGCCTACTATTCCGTCACCACCGATAAGATGGGCAAGGATCTGTTCTCCAGTCAGGTCATCCCGAACCGCGGCGCGTGGCTCGAATACGAAACCGACTCCAACGGTCTTCTGTACGTCAAGATCGACCGTCAGCGCAAAATCTTCATCACCGCCTTGCTCCGCGCCATCGGCTACGGCACGAACGCGGAAATCCTTGACGTGCTCGGCAACGACGAGCGCCTTGAGGCTACCTTGAATAAGGATCCCGGCAAGTCCGTTACCGACGGTCTTGTGGAGATCTATCGCCGTCTGCGTCCGGGCGAGCCGCCCACAGAGGAGAGCGCCCGCAACCTGCTCCACAGCCTGTTCTTCGACAACCGCTATGACCTCGCGCGCGTCGGCCGCTATAAATTTAATAAGAAGCTCGCCCTCAAAGCGCGTATCCGCGATCAGATCGCGGACGAGACGGTCATCAATCAGACCACCGGCGAAATCTTCGTCGAGGAAGGCATGACCATCGACAAGGCGACCGCCGAAGCGATCCAGAACGCGGGCATCAACGCCGTCTGGATCAGAAGCGAGGAGAACGGCCGCGTCAAGGTCGTGGGCAACTGCTTCGCAAACGCGGTGGGATTCCTTCCGTTCGCGCCGATCGAAGCGGGACTCAACGAGGATGTGCATATCCCCACGCTGAAAGTGCTTCTGAAGCACGCGGCGGACGAGGGGATCGAGGGCGACGCGCTGAAGGACTTCCTTCGCAAGCACTACGACGACCTGATCCCGCGCCACCTCGTTCCGGACGATATGGTCGCGTCGATCTCCTATCTCATCAACCTGCCCTACGGCATCGGCAAGACGGACGACATCGACCACCTCGGCAACCGCCGCATCCGTTCGGTCGGC
>JAEEGL014898388.1_pt1 | contig 17520 bp, 18 predicted proteins | sample 9134231 | NCBI WGS metagenome assembly JAEEGL01 (sample SAMN16246548, study PRJNA631951) | gut metagenome | biome: gut microbiome; feature: rumen; material: fiber-attached | host: Bos | place: Iran: Karaj | collected 2018-10 | reverse complement strand
CTTCGACAGTACTCTCGGATCTGGTTTGTCCGTAAAGCCGTGCTTTTCATAGCAATACGCAAAGTGCCAGTCAAAGATATCCTGCTGCGTCAGCGAGTGATTCTCATCTGACCACATACGGAGCACGTCCAATATCTGAAGTGCCTGTCTGTCGGGCTCTTTCTTGGCAAGTTTGACACCCTGCGGTTTCTTCTCATCCAGATAGATCTCGCCTTCCTTTGGAGGCCTTACTGTATCGTCGTATTCCGGTTCAGGTCTTATCTTTGTTTTCCAGTAGTTTGCAAACGACAACTTAATGTATTCCGAAGCATATGTCTTGAATGATGCGCCTTCCTCATTATCAGGATCGTAATTCCCGGCAGCCGTATGAAGGGCCATCAAACCTTCGGAAGTGAGGTCATTCTGAACATCGCTCGGGAGGCGCGATCCGTACTTTTTGGTCAGCCAATAATCGACCAGGTATTCATAGTCCCGGAAAAGTTGATCTATATTGTTACCTGAATCATTCTTCATATCTTAATCCGTCCTTTGCAAGTCTCTATTATCAGTATCCCGTGCGGATCTTCGCATCGCCGACTGCAGGAAGTTCTTCCGTCACATATCCGTCTTCCGTAGTCAAATCCATCATGAAGAAACATACGGACACTACCTGACTGTCAGACAGTTCAGTCGTCTGCTCTATCTCATAGTACTGATGCAGGCCTTCTTTGACGCCTTCAATCTTCGGGAGATCGCGGTCCACATCCATCTCGTCAGTGCAGCCGGTACTTATCTTTCCGTCCACGGACATCAGCATGAACAGTGTGGTCACAGGTCTCATACTTCAGGCTCAGCTTCCTCTGTCATGGTCGGTTCGGGTACAACGGGCGTGCTGCTTTCCGCTTTAACTAGTCTTTCTGCAAACTCATCTGCAGGCATCGGCTTTGCATAGTAGTAACCCTGGATCATGTCGCAGTTGACACGTGCAAGGAAGTCCACAGTCTCCTTGTCTTCTACGCCCTCTGCGACCACCTGCATGTCGAGGTGTTTCGCAAGACCGATGGCATCTGATACGACGACCTCGCCTCTGCCGTTGTCTGCACCGCGGAAGAATGATGCGTCGAGTTTCAGGACGTCGAGGGGGAGTTCCTTCAGGGAATTCATCGAAGAGTAGCCCGTACCGAAATCGTCCATCGACAGCTCGAAACCGCTCTCCTTAAGCTTTCCAATTGTGCCGAGCAGCATCTCCCTGTCATCGAAGAACGCAGACTCGGTGATCTCCAGTTCTATCAGGTGGTGCGGGACGCCGTACTTGTCCACCGTCTCTATTATCTCTTTCGCAAGGTCGGGGTTCGCGAAATGCACACGCGACAGGTTGACCGAGATCGTAACGGGCGTTCTTCCCTCGGAGATCCATTTCGACTGGAGCTTGGCAAGTTCCTCGATCATGAAGTTGTCTATGTTGATGATAAAGTTATTGCGTTCAAATATGGGGATGAACTTTCCGGGCGGAACGAGACCGTCCTCGGGACTGTTCCAGCGGATGAGAGCCTCGCCTCCGGTCATCTCGTTCGTGGAGGGGCTGTACTTTGGCTGGACATAGACGACGAACTCGTTGTTGTCCAAAGCCTTCTGCTGAAGCTCTTCGACATGGCGCTCCCAGATACGGTCATCGAGCATCTGCTGGTCGAACCATCTTGTCCTGTTCGTCTCCGTACCGTCAACGGCTGCCTGAGCCATGCTTGCACGGTAATACCACTCGTCTACGCTTACGCCCTTCTCGCCTATCTCGCAGATACCTACGCTGAAATCTATGTTCCTCTCAGGCACGCATGCCTTGACCGCGGTCTTGAAGTCCTCCAGTCTCTGAAGGAGGCTATCCTTGTCCGTGTACTCCAGGAGTATTCCGAACTCACCGCCGTTGTTCCTTGCAAAGAACTCTTTCTTTTTGGTATGTCCGCACAGCAGTATGTACATCTTGCCGAGCAGCCATTCGCCCTCGGTCGTGCCGTAGCAGATGCAGTAATTGCGGTACTTATCGAGGTGCAAGCAGACCATGGCATATCCCGCGGAACCCGCTTTGCGTTTGTTCAGGATCGCGCCCGCATGGTCAACAAAGTAAGTCCAGTTCTTGCCCATCGAGACAGGATCGAAATAATACATCCTGACCATTCTCTTCCACGATGTGATCTCCCTTATGGTAACGATCAGGTAGAAGATGACAGGCAGAAGGATGACTGCGGCACCGAAAGCCTGCATCAGGAGCAGGAACAGTGCGTCGCGGTTGGTTATCGGGATATCGTAGAGGACGATGAGTTTGCTGTCATCTTTTCCTATCGTTTGGATGACCGTGATGTTAACGTCTGATCTGGTCTGCTCCATCCATTCGTTCAGGGCTTCGTTATCCCCGGCCGAGTACTTGCTGATCATCTCTTCAACAAGTCTTTCCGAGCTGGGAGATGCGGACATCAGATCGGATGCCTCTGTCATGACGACCGTATCGCCATAATTGATCTTTCCGCCTTTGAGTTTCACGAACGGAAGCGGCTGTGTGAATTTCGTGTAATTGAATTCTTCTCCGGACGAATAGACGGTCTTGGTATTATCGTCAATTATCATGAAAGGCTCATCAGGCTTTCCCTCGATCTGACCGACGATGGTCTCATAATCCGGTTTTCCGCCGGTGCTTTGGACAGCATCATCCAGAGACTGTGCGTAATCACCGGTTTGTCTGGTAAGTTCGACGGTCTCGCCTGCAATCGCCACCGTGACGAACAGTGCCCTGAATCCGACGAACAAAAGTCCCGTAAACAAAAGCAGGAACAGGAATGCAAGTATCGACGATACGATATGCGGCCTGCGCATATGGTGAATGACAGTCTTCTTGCTCTTGAGCCACTTGTTCTGGATCTTCTCGTTTACCTTATCCCATTTACGCGGAGACTTGTTTTCTTCCATATCTCTTCCCCCATATCTCCGAATCCGATATTCCCATTATACTATGAAGGACCGCGGAGTGCCTTAACCTAACCTTATTTCGGGGGCAGGCGTTATGCCTCCGGGAACACCGCCGTGACGACCATGCTCTCGCCCGTGATGCCTGCGTAGATGTCTCCGCCCATCTTTCCCATCAGACGGCGGCAGATGTATAGTCCGAGTCCGCTTCCTTCCTTGCCCTCGGCGTTCGATCCTCTCCAGAAGCTGTCGAAGATATGCGGAAGTTCCGTTGCAGGCACTGCATTGCCGAAACTCTTAACATTGACCAGGCTGCAGTATTCCTCGCGGCCTGTGCTTATCTCTATCCTGTTTCCCGTGCCGTACTTGTATGCGTTCTCGATAAGGTTCTGCAGCACCTCCACAGCCCTGTCGAAATCCGCCTTGATAAGCACGTCCTTGTATTCCCCGACGGCGACTTCCGTCTTGGTGACATCGTATTTGGAGTCGTAGTATTCCTTGATCTTCGTGAGCAGTTCGGACAAATAGAACTCTGAGATGCTTACCTCCGGGATCGTCACATCGTCTCTTGCCGCGCCCGTGATGTCCTTGATGTAGCGCTCGATCTCGATGACCTTGCCGCCTATGCCTTCCGCGACTTCGCGTTTGCGGTCCTCGTCATCATCGTAAAGTCCTGACGACAATGCCTTTGCAGACAGCTTGATCGCGGACAGCGGAGTCTTTATGTCGTGCGACAAAGAAAGGAGCAATGTCTTCTCTTCTTTTTCCAGTTCGCGGTTTCTCTTGCGGTCGTCTTCGACCTTCTGTCTTAGCACGTCCAGTCCCCACACAAGCCTGCCGAAAAACTTCGACTTCTTCTCCATCACTCCCGCGGACAGGTTGCCCTTCGCCAGTTCTTCCGGCACGCTGCTGAGCTCATCGAGAGGCTTGATTATCTGGGATCTGATGAATATCAGCACGCCCAGCGAAAGCAGGAATGCGCCTGCCAGCACGCAGTTGCAGATAAGGAGCGTCTGTCCCTTCACAATGTCTTTTTCCTGATAGTCGAATCTATATAGATCGCCGTCTATTAATCTTAACTCATAGTCAGATGAAGGCTTATAGAACTGTTCGCCTTCTTCATAGGTAACTACAGCAGTCACGTAATCACAGGATGACAGATCGAGGTCTTCTGCTGCAGTTCCGGACTTGAGAGTGTTCTCAAGCCTTGATATCTCTACCCTGTACTGTCTGCCTGTCTCGGCATCGCGTTTGGCCTGATCGGCAATCAGATACACATTCACCCCCGCGGTAAGCAGGACGAAAACAAGTATCACTATGCAGATGAGTCTGTCAAACGCCTTCATTCGAACTTATAACCCTTACCCCATACCGTAAGGATCCTCTTCGGCTCCTTCGGGTCTTCTTCTATCTTCTGCCTAAGCCTTGTGATGTGGACAGTCAGCGTCTGCTGTTCGGAATCGCTGTCGAATCCCCAGATCCTGTTGAACAGGAATTCCTTGGTCAGAACCTTGCCTGCGTTCTCGGCAAGAAGGAGCATTAATTCATACTCCTTTATCGTCATCTCGACTTCCTTGCCGTCTTTATAGACTTTGTAATCGACCTTGTTGATCGTTATATTGCCGAGTGTAAGTTCGTCACTTGAATAGCGCCTTGCAAACAGGCCCTTGATCTTTGCTATGAGAAGGTCGATGTCGTACGGCTTCTCGATGTAGTCGTCGGCGCCCAGGATGATGCCGTTGAGCTTGTCGTTTTTGTCTGTTTTCGCACTGAGGATGAAGATGGGGACGTTGCTGTTAGTCCTTATCTCGGAGCATACGGCGTACCCGTCCATGCCGGGAAGCATGATGTCCAGGAGGACGATTTTCGCGCCGTACTTTCCGAACTTAGTAAGCGCCTCCTCCCCCGTGGAAGCGACGCTCACCGTAAACCCTTCCTTCTTCAGAAAGTCTGCCAGAAGTTCGGATATTTCCTTGTTATCTTCAACTATCAGTATGTCGGTCATTACCAACCCATCTCCATAAGCCAGTTAGTGAGGTTCCTCTCCCTAACCTTGAGTTCTGCCTCGCCGTCGGTCTGCGGGCCGAGTTCGTACTCGCCCTTGATGTTGCCGTCAACGATAAAGAGGACTCTGGTGCATCTTGCCGCGACCTTGGCATCGTGTGTAACGAGCATTATTGTCGCGCCCTCGCTGTTGATCCTTACGAGCTCGTCCATTACTTCGTTCGAAGAAGTTCTGTTCAGAGCTCCGGTCGGCTCGTCGGCGAAGATGATGTCGGGCTTGTTGATGATGCTCCTTGCGATGCAGGCCCTCTGAAGCTGTCCGCCGGACACTTCGTTGATATCCTTGTCGGCTGTCTCTATTATACCCAACTTCTTCATGAGTTCCTCGCCTCTTGCCTCGGTCTCGGCACGTGTCTCGCCGAGTTTCTTGGACTGCACTGCGGGAAGGATGATGTTGTCTAATACCGTGAGGTTCTTCATCATGTACATCTGCTGGAAGATGAAGCCCATGCTGTCGAGCCTTACCAGAGCCATCTCCTTGTCGGACAGGTTCGTGATCTCCTTGCCGGAGAGGGTTACCGTACCGCTCGTAGCCTTATCCATGCCGGATACCGAATACAGGAGAGTCGACTTGCCGGAGCCCGAAGGTCCCATGATGCCTACCATCTCGCCCTTCCTGATGTTGAACGATACGTTCTTCAGGACGTGGTTCTGTCTCTTGTTCGTGATGTATGTCTTGCAGAGGTCTTTTACTTCGATTATGTTTTCCATTTTGATTCTCCTTTATTCGATGTTGGATGTGTCTGATGCTTTGACAGCCTTTGTATAGAGCGATGTCAGATATGCTGCGGCCACTGCCACTATGAGTATGATTGCCGGATAGAATCCGAAGATCATCTCAGGTCTGTACTCGTAGGTCACCTTGCCGGCTCCCATGAATCTGAAGATCGGTGTTATGAGGAGCTGAGTTGCAGGAAGCGAGAGGACCGCTGCGAGCAGGACTGCCGCAAGGGATGCGAGCCCCAGTCTTATCGTGTGCCAGAGCGTTACCGTTCCTGTTCCGAATCCGAGTGCCTTGAGCAGAGCGATCTGATCCTTCTCATCGGATATGAACGATCTTTCCATCAGGATTGCAACGAGCACGATGACGATGAATGTTATGACGAGAAGAAGATCTCTTGCTGCGCCGATCGGGCCTGATGACTGTGTGCACTTGTCCACGAATTCACCTGCATTCATTACCTGGCCGCTGTCGCAATCGAATAACTCGTTCACCTTAGCCTTACGCGCTTCTATCTCTTCAGGAGACGGGTCGTCGTAGAAGTTTATCTGGTACTCGAAAAAGTTCGCCGTACCCTTAAGATCCAGGCCGCAGTCAGGGTGCAGTCGCACGCATTCACCGAGCTGGTTCATCGTCTGGAATGTCGCGGTTACGATCATCTCCTTCTCTTCTCCGCCGTACTCCACGATCACGCTGTCGCCGATCTTAAGTCCGGTCATATCCGCAACCTGATTTGTGATGGCGATCTCATTTCCGTTCTGCGGAGCAGTTCCCGTCAGGTATGTATAATCCTCAGCTTTTGTTCCTACTCCGTACTGACTCCAGATACCGTATTTCTCATCGCCGATCCTGTATGTGACCATGTAGTTCAGTTCTTTATACACGTGACCGGGAATGCCCGCTTCTTCAAGCTTATCTTCCATCTCGGCAAGCCTTTCCTCGACACCGGGAATGCCGTCAACGGCAATGACCTCAATTATGTCATCTTTCTCAATGACGAAGTACAGATCGCTCGGCTGACCGAAAGTAGTTGCCAGAGTTGATCCCGTAAGTGTCGTTACGGTGTTCTCGAGAACGAGAACGAGGAGCGTGCAAAGGCAGAATGTAAACAGGATCGTTATGAATCTCTTGGGCGCGCTTAAGATATCGTTTACCGCGAGGAATGCCGCGTTGCTTCCGCGGAAAGAGCTGAGCCTGAACCCTCTCTTCCTGCGGTAACGTTCACCTGTCTGTCCCTTTCTGATGGCGTCGAGAGGTGTCATGGACTTAACGCCTCTTGTGCAGTGATAAGCAAACATCAGCACTACAGCGAGGACCAGGATCGCGCCCAGGATGTTCATGAGGGCTGCATTGTCACTTCCCAGTACCATCTTGTTTGAGACGGATGCCAGGAGCATCTTGCCGAACGGGTAGCTGGCGATGAGGCCGATCACGGCGCCTGCCGCACCGATCATAAGATATTTAGTGATATACATCATTCGGATCTTGGAAGACTTGATGCCGATGGCCTTCATTACGCCAATCTCGCGGAACTCTTCTGCGATCGTAAAGTTGATCGAGAACTTGAGTACCGTGAAAGATACGATTACCAGAACGATACTCATGGACACTACAATGAATGCCGTGATGAGATCGAGGACATAAGCCGTCTTGAAAGTATCTCTCGGATAAGACAGGATCGTTCCGTTAATATCCGATACCTTTGCTTTTACCTGCACGGGATCAGTGGAATCGATATGGCTGAACTCGAGCGTATACATATCAGCATATTCTTCGTTTTCATTTACCTTTTCCCAGTCAGAAGGATTGACGATGATCCTTGTGTTTCCCATGAAGTCGGAGCCCAGGAGTGCATCCTTTGAATGGCCTTCGATCTCGAACTTGAACACTTCATCATCGATCTCGATCTCGATAACATCGCCGGGCTTAAGATCATTCTTTCCCATAAAGCTTCCGGAGACATAAGCCTTGCCCGGAGCAACGGATGTAATCACTTCGTTGTTGTCATCAAAGAACTTAATGGCAGACTCGTCGACCGACTGGATCATTATCATCCTGTCGGGTTTCTCAAATTCGTCTTTGCCGATAACGGAGATGTTGTCTGCGTCGACAGTAAGTGCTTCCTCAGTCCTTACCGCAGTCACATAAGATTCGTCTTCGAGCCTCTCTTTAACGGCACCGACATTCGCCTTTCCCTGCGTGACAACGATGTAATCCCCCAGGCCTGCCTTATCGAAATAGTAGTCTGTACCGGACATGACCGACACTACATTTGACAGACCTGCGGCAACAAAACAAGCGGCAAGAACGACGAAAATGAACAGTATGATGTTCATCGTCTTCTTCCGCTTCAGATCTTTCTTCAAGATGTTCCAAAACATATGGATTTATTCCCTTCCCTTCGTATGATGGCTTCATCATATCGGGGAAATTATTAAATAGTCCTTAAATCACTCAGATCGTCTGAACGAAGAATACGAGACAGTACCCGTCAGCGGTCTCGATTATGTAATTCACATGCGTGTAATAGTATGAAACTACATATCCTTCGCCGTCTGTCTCTGTTACCGGCAGGTCCTCTGCAGGATAAGCGTTCCCGAAAACGACTTCTTCGGGAAACTCGGGCAGGTCCGTGGAGGGGCCGCCCATGGCAGCAAGTGCCGTTTCGAGGTCGGAATCGCTGTCATACGGAAGTGCAGCATAAAGCTCTTCGAGAGAGCCAAACGGTACCGTCACGATGCAGTACTGGGGATCGCGGATGCCGCGGGAATAAACGCTGCCGACATAGTCCGTCATCTCGGGGATCATGGCAAGGCCCGCATAACGCACCTTATCCTCCTGTGTGATCTCCGTGTCGGGACTCCATTTCATGGCATTCTGCATCTGCATGTATGTCATGACGTTCAGCGCAAGAAGGAGCGTGCCTGCGAGAATGGTAATGCCAAGGAGCACAAGGATGACTATCCTTGCGGGATTGCTTATTTTCTTCTCGGTCTCCGTCATTATTCCTCCTGTGCGGTCAATTGCGACTCCGCCTTACATATTAACTCAATTGCGAATTTTCTGCGATCGTCTGATCTGAACATGTGCCGGATCGTCCGTGGAGTAACCAGTTTGCCTATCTTTCCGAACAGTTCTCTTGAATGGTCGTGGTCAAGACTATTGTCGATACGGTAGTTCTCGTACTCTTCACCAATGATGAGCAGCATTTGATCCGAGTCGCTCACATAGAACTTCTCTGCGATCTTATCGAATATCGCACCGGCGATGAGGCAGACCACCACCGACAGTGCAAAGCCTGCAATGAAATCGAGTACCGCCAGATATGGTGCGTCTCCTTCAAAGAACGGTTTCGGGATCATCTCCCAGATAATGAAGAACGTCGTACCGCATGTTATTACCCAGATATTGCTTATGAGATTGACGAGGAACTGCTTGCCCGAACGCTCCTTGCGGAAGAAGAATATCGAATCGTACAGGGTAAATGCGATGAGAGTGATGACCGCTGTGATAATGTTCGCCATCAGGATGCGCGTCACGCCCCTTAAGACCGCGAGCACCGCCACTCTGGATTCCGCGCGCAGGAGATTCACGAGCACCATCGCACTTCTCCTGCTCAGGTTCGACACGAGCCTTCCACCTGTCCTGGCGACGCCCCTGCCGATGCTCGACTTAATGGTCTGGCGTCCGACTGCTCTGGCCGGGCGCGGCATCCCTTTTACTCTTGGCTTGTCATTTTCGATACTCATAGACCAGCTGCTTTAAGTGTTCGTATCTGGCTTTCTTCTCTTCCTTCTCGAAATGTTTCTCCCGCGTTTGCAGGTTTACGTCGTCATACACAAGCGATGCCGCCTCTTCCCCGAACTGCTCCGAGGTCAGGTCGAACTTCGCGTCGCCTATAACATTGTAGCAATGGTAATTACCGCCGGGTCTTAATATCCCGTATACTTCGCCTCCGAACAGGTCCTGCACGATGAACGCCGTTATGGAGCACTGCCCCAAAGTCTTATTCTCAGGTGTCCACTCATCCTGCATCCTCGGGGCGCATGTATCTTTGCGCCACAGACCGTCTGAGAGCGCATCGTAAAGATCGAGCGGCGAAGTGAGCCACTCAAGGCTGTTATCAAGAGGCTTGGGGATTCCGGCAGTCTCATGTCCGTAGAACTTGTATTCACTCATGTGCTTTTCTCCTGAAGATAAAATAAACCATTACCGCAAGCGATACGGCAGGCATGCCGATGGCAGACAGATACAAAAGGAACTCGGGACGCATAGCTCCCGTCATTCCCAGGAACATGAATGATTCCAGGATGATACCGACGAACACGCATACCACGATGAACAATGCAGCGAAGACCGCCAGTATCCTGAATCCGATGCCCGGGTTTTCCGGAGCATCGACGTGGCTTGCGAAGAACTTGATTACCGCTGCGAGACAACCGCCGTAGATCAGCCATCCTGCTATGTATGCAACGGGGTTGTACGTATAGGTGCAGCCATAGAACATAAAGCTCACATCTTCCGACTCGAACTTACGCGCTATCATCTGCACCGCGAAAGCCGCGCCCGCCGCCACACCGCAGGCGAGCAGCATGAGCAGCTCCGCACATACGTATCTGATCTTGGTCTTATCCATATACAGATTGTAACGCAATAAGATTAAAGTTCCACCACTCTTGTCGCGGTCTTCTCCCTGAACCTTACATCATGCTCGACCATTATCATCGTCGGCTGATATTCGGTTATGAGCTTTTCTATCTGCCTGCGCGAGAAAACATCGATGTAGTTCAATGGTTCATCCCAGATATAAAGATGTGCAGGCGTGATGAGGCTGCCTGCTATCAAGACCTTTTTCTTCTGGCCTTCCGACAGGTCGCTTATGTCTTTTTCATACTGCACCTTGTCGAAGTCCAGTTTGTTCAGAAGAGAAAGGAAAAGCGTGTAATCCAACCCGTTCTCTGCGGCATAATCTCTAAGGCTTCCCTTAAGGCGCGTCGTGTCCTGGTTTACGTATGAGATGATGAGTCCGCTCGCTTTCTCGAGTGTTCCGGATATCACCATGTCTTCGGAATACGATCCGCCCAGGATTGCCTTGATGAGAGTCGACTTGCCGCAGCCGTTGCCGCCTGCAAGGAACACGCGCTCGCCCTGTTCTATCTCGAAGTTCAAACCGTCTATCACCTTGCGGTCACTGCCCTCGTATGAGATGCTCAGATCCGCGCACCGCACGAGCTTATTCTTGAAATGTTCGAGCGTCGTTATCTTCAGGTCAAACTCGCGCTCAACATCGTTCATGAGTCCTTCCTTCTGCTTTATCGAACGGTCCATCCTCTGCTCGAAAGCCTTTGCTCTGGCCTCGGCCTTCTTTGTCTTGCCTCCGACGTAAGAACGGGCAGCAACAACATTGTGGTCGCGCTCCTTGATCGGGTCATGGCCTATCTTAGAGTTCTCGCTCTTATCTGCCCAGCGTGAGACCTTGTCCGCGGCCTGCTTCATGTGGCTTATCTCTTTAAGGTGTTTCTCGTTCTCTCGGCGCGCGTGGCTGTCCGCCTTTTCCTTGTTTTCCCACCAGCTTGTAAAATTGCCCGCCTGCACCTCGATGCTGCAGCGGTTCAATACCAGCACATGGTCGACGACAGCATCAAGAAGCGCGGCATCGTGCGATACAAGGATGAAACCTTTTTTCGAAGCGAGATAACCGCGTATCGTCTGGCGTGCCTGTGCGTCCAGGTTGTTCGTGGGCTCGTCGATGAGAAGGAAGTCCCCCTCCCCCGAGAAGAGAACCGCGAGCATTATTTTCGTGCGCTGTCCGAGACTGAGCTCGCCGAAAGGACGGTATAAGTCCTCCGCATCAAGTTCCAGTTCGTCCATCTCGCGGAGAACGCGCCACTCCTCGCAGGAAGGCTTCCACTTCTCCAGGAGTGCGGATGCAGACTGCGTCAGATCCTCTTCGCCGTATGCGTACGGAAAGTAGTCAAACGGTTCGTTCGAACTTATCGTGCCGGAATACTCGTACCTGTCCTGAAGAAGTCTCAGGAACGTCGTCTTGCCTTTGCCGTTGCGTCCGATGAAACCGAGCTTCCAGTCGGTATCGACCGTGAACGACACGTTCTCGAAAATATAGTCATAGCTTCCTTCATAGCAGAAGCTCAAATTATTAACACTTATCTGTGCCATACAAAAACCTCCGTTGCGGACAAACGGGTCTGACGTGCAGGGGCGCAGCAGTCTAATGGATTTTCATCAGGAAAAACTTAATGAAGTAAACAGCGATAATCGGTCCAAGTGCACAGACAAAAGACCCGGAAAGGTCCGCCTGCAATATATTCACTAAAAACTGATTATCTTCTCATCGGTCTACCTCCAACGCCGCAAGGATAGCACAGTTCATATTTGTTTGCAAACAAAAAGCGCGCCCGGGGGCGGGCACGCTCTTCGCACACAGGAGTGAATTGTGTTAGTCGGCAGTGTACGTGCCTCTAAGGAAACCGAATGCCAGGATGTTGCCTGTGTTTCCGTCTGCGTCTGTGTCCAGTGCGAGGAGGAAATTGTTAAAGTTGGTCGGCGCCGTTCCGGTTGCGCCTTTCGCGCGCTCGACGGGATTTGCAAGAGCGATAACGTATATGTCGTATGTGCCTGTCATCCCTGCTTCAGGACCGGGACCTGTGAAGAATGAGGGGTCCTCACCTGCGATGATCTCCGTGCCTTCGTAGTTGGCGATTATCCAGTGTATGAAATTGTTCGGCGGGATGCCCTCTTTGTGTGATGAGTCGATCATGTAGATGACGTAGCATGAAGCGCCTTCAACGGGGTCCCAGTAAAGGCTCGGAGAGATGCCCATCGGATGCTCGGCTTTCCTTCCCATATCGTCCGACCATACGCCGTCTTCCCATGAATCAGAACCTACGTAGAACTGCGGATAGGACTCGATGCAGTAACCGAACTCCTCGACCTCACAAAGAGTTGTCTCGGTCGGCTCGGCCTCGGCGGCTACTGCGGATTCGCCTGCGGCTGCATCAGTGCCTACTGCCGCACAACCTGCGATCCCCATAAGCAGCGTTGCGACCGTGCCTGCTGCAAATATAGTTTTGTATATATCTGTCTTTTTCATAGTCTTGCCCTCCTGTTCTTTGGTTTGCTCTATTCTCGCTTTCACAGACCACGTTCGGAATTTTTTTAGTCGGCTGTGTATTTTCCTCTGAGGAAACCGAACGCCAGGATGTTGCCTGTATTGCCGTTGGCATCGGTGTCCAGAGCAAGAAGGAAATTATTGAAGTTTGTAGGCGCTGTTCCGGGTGCGCCTTTCGCGCGTTCGACGGGATTTGCAAGAGCGATGACGTAGATGTCATAGGTGTGTGTCGTTCCGGCTTCAGGTCCGAGACCGTGGAAGAATGCGGGATCCTCGCCTGCGATGATCTCTGTGCCTTCATAGTTTGCGATTACCCAGTGCAGGAAATTGACCGGCGGAATACCCTGCGCGTGAGACGAGTCGATCATGTAGATGACGTAGCATGAAGCGCCCTCGACGGGTTCCCAGTAAAGGCTCGGTGAGATGCCGTTCGGGTGTTCTGACTTCATTCCCATGTCATCTGACCATATGCCGTCTTCCCATGAGTCGGAACCTACGTAGAACTGCGGGTAAGACTCGATGCAGTAACCGAATTCTTCGACCTCGCACATTGTCTGCTCGGGTTCTGCCTCTACTTCAGCAGCTGCCACTGACTCGCCTGCGACTGCTTCTGCTGCAGCTTCAGTGCCTTCTGCGGTACAGCCTGCGATCCCCAAAAGCATTGATGCGGCCGTGCCTGCTGCAATTAAAGTTTTGAATATATCTGTCCTTTTCATTGTTCTGTCCTCCTTTTCTTTGGTTAGCCCCATTCTGACCTTTTGCAGGGGTTGTCGGAATGGAATATCGTCACGGTTTATCTGTAAAATATGCACAAACCGTGCAAATATTACCAATGCTTTGTTATAATCTGCTTATGGGCGATCAGTTATACACATTGCGTAAATACTGCGATTATGAAAGGCTCCTGGACCTTGTTGTATTCAAGGCCAAGAACGAGCTTCCTCACGTCGACAACAACGAGCGCTGCAAGCTCGTGCTACTCAGCAAGGGCAATCTTTCAATAGACCTTAACGGCGACCCAATGGAACTTAAGGCGCCTTCCGCGATCTACCTGTCCGACAGGGACATCCTCAATATAAAGAAAGAATCAAAGTACCAGGCGTACATCATCTTATTCAAGCCCTATGTCATCAATGACGCGTTCACCTACGAGCGCCTTTACTCGGGCGAATTCGATGAGATGGAAGGTTCGACGATCTACCAGGACTACCTGCTCGTAAGGAACTTCATATTTAATGATTCCTATTCACCCAAGGCGGCATCATTCATCCCCAAGTCACTCGCGGACATGGTAGACATAATCGAGAAACTCGATGCCGAGCTCAAACTGACCGTTGACGGCTACTGGCCCTGCCGCTCGCGTTCCTACTTCATCGAGCTGCTCTACAAACTCAAGTTCTGTTTCATCAACAACAGCACCACCGGTGAGAACAACAGCGCGTTCATCTCGCGCCTCGTCGACTTCTTCAGCAACCACATCAGCGAGAAGATCACCCTCGAGATGGTCACGACGGAATTCAACGTCAACCGCAACACCCTGAACAAGGTCTGCGTCGAAGAGACCGGTCTGACCTGCATGAACCTTCTGACCGAGCACCGCATGAACCTCGCGAAATACTGGCTCTCGGATACAGATATCCCCGTCTTCGAGATCGCGAAACGCCTGAGCTTCGAAGATCCCAATTACTTCAACAAAGTCTTCCGCAAAGCGACCGGCAAGTCACCCACCCAGTACCGCAATGACTCAAGGACATAACAAAGCCCGAACCGCAGTGCTGGTCCGGGCTTTTTGTTTCGAGGTGTCCAAAAAGGGCATCTACGAGAAGGCATTATCAGTCTTTAGTATATGTGACGCTTAAGAAACAAAATGCAATTATGTTACCTGTATTTCCATCGACGTCTGTATCCAGATCCTGAAGGAAATTGCCGAAGTCTGTGGGCATCGTTCCGACGGATCCTTTCGCGCGTTCGACGGGAGCTTTGAGTGCAATGACATAGATTTGATAAGTACGCGTTGTACCGCGTTCAGGATCGAGTGCCAGGAAGTAATCATCCGCGTCTGCCTCGATCTCGGTTCCCTCATAGTTCTCAACTATCCAGTGCAGGAGGTTCATCGGCGGGATGCCTTCGCTGTGCGTTGAGTCAACCATGTAGATGACATAGCATGCAGCACCTTCAACAGGTTCCCAGTAAAGGCTGGGCGAGACACATTCAAACCGATGCTCTGCCACGTTAGCCATATCATTAGACCATACACCGTCTACCAATGAATCTGAACCGACATAGAACTGCGGGTATGACTCAACACAGTATCCGAATTCTTCCACTTCGCAAAGAGTCGTCTCTGCCGGTTCTGCTTCAGCCGCCGATGCTCCGACACCGCATCCTGCCAGTCCGGAAAGCACGAGAAGAGCTGCACTCAAAACTGCAATAGATTTGATCGTATTAAGTTTTTTCATAATTCTGCCCTCCTTATTTGGATAGTTATAATTTAACTTTGGGCGGATTCTGTTTGAATGTATTATCTGAATAGATTATCTGTAATATCTGCACGCATTGGCTATAATCGGCTTATGGATACTGAGTTGGCAACAAGGACTCCAGGTCATAAGAAAGCCCGAACCGCAGCGTGGGTCCGGGCCTTTTGTTTTCGAGGTGTCCAAAAGTGATGCTTATTTCTTAAGCCATGCCTTCTTAGCTGCACCGAACCTGTCCATGATGCCGCTGGTCATGAGGATGCCTAAGATGAGCGCGCCGAAGGATACTCCGAGCATAATGCCCTGTGCAAAATCCAATACGGGGTTGGTATATCCGTCAGGCACCAGGAACAGTGTCGCCAGGAATCCGACGAAACACACGGTTGCCGCGATGAAGATATAACCCAATCTTCTTGTAGCCTTCTTCTTGTCTTCGTTGCTGTATTCTGCCACTGCCATTGCAGTCTCTTTTATATTCTGGTCCATACCGTCGTCCTTTCTCTCTCCTCTGAGGAGATCTTTGAGGTCGACTTCATAGTAATCAGCGAGCTCTATCATGATCTCGATCTCCGGCATGTTCGATCCGGTCTCCCATCTTGAGACCGTGCGCCTCGATACGAAAAACTTATCAGCGAGCTGTTCCTGGGTGATCCCCTTCTCTTTACGTAATTCCTTAAGGTATGTACCCATTTTCTGCTGATCCATGAAGTTTGCTCTCCTTTAATCCTGTTCTTTTCTCATTATTGCTCTCGATCTGCAGTTGCAGAGCGTTCCGATGTTGACGAATGCCAGGCCTACAGCAAGAGTTCTTGTTCCTATCTCAAAGAAGCTGAGCATCAGAAATGTTACTCCTGCTATTACGGCTATTATAGCCGCTATCCTGTAGATCTTGATCTTTGTGTCGTTTGTCATCTTGAGACACCTCCTTGGTTTGATGGCTTCAGCATAGCCTCCGCACCAAATATCCGGAAGGTCACGGAATGTCTCAAACGCACTGTTTACAACGATGAGACACTACTTGTCCCATAGGACAGAGGGTGTCTTCCCCCGTCAATTCCCGTTCTCGATCTTGCCCTCTGCCGACAGTCTTACCTTGTATCCGCAGTGGCTGCAGAAAGCCGCGCCGCCCCTGGCTACGTTGACGATCGCTCCGCACACGGGACAGTTAACACTGGATGTCTCGCCCTCGCCGTACACGCTCACGGTCGGGTCTATGAGCATTTCGCTGCCTTCGAAAGGCAGGTTCTCGAGTTCCCTCAGGAGAACGCACTGCCCGTCAAGCTCCGCTATCTCCAGAGTCTCGCCTTCAAAGACGGTACCGTAGTGCTTATCCTCGGGCTCGATCTTGATCATGTCGTTGTTGATCCTGCCCTGGCTGTCGAAATACCTCACGATCACGCCGTGCGGCATCATGCCGTTGACCATGATGCCTGCTGTATCTTCGATCCTTATGACCTTAGCATATGTCTTCCTGCCGTTCTTCCTGATATCCGTAACCTCTTTTTTCTCCTTCAGGTATTTGATGAGTGACGACGCACCGATGAAGATGAATATGAGCGGCATCAGGACAAATCCGCCAATCACGAGGAAATTGAAATCCATGCCTCCGCAGATCATGGCAATGGTCATACCGATGCCGATGAACTCAAACAATAGTCCTATGCCCAGAAAGATAACGCTGAACATCAACATATCTGTCTCCCCCAATCTAAGATACCTGATTATAACATTGAAGAAATCTTTGTTATCTTTTATCATAGGGCTGGGGATTAACAATAGGAGGACAGACGTATGAAAAAGATTAAGGCAATTGCTGCCTGTTTGGCGGCAATCATGTCCGTGTCACTGCTCGCATCATGTACAGGCGGCATAGGCAGTGCGACGGTAGTAAAAGAAGACGACCCCTGGTACGATTCATCCAGATTCCTGGTCGAGAGAGACAAGAATCCTTCCGAGTTCATTCAAGGCAAATGTGTCGCGGCCAATGACGAATATGTTTACTATCTCTATTCCCTTTACGATGTAGTGAACTGGGAAGCCTGCAGAAGGACCGTCATGGATACTTACGATTATTCCGGCAAGCTCGTAAGCCGCAAGGAGATCGATGACAGCAGCTTCAATGTGATAGATGTGGTCCAGGATATCAGGCTTTGTGATGACGGAAAGACGGCCGAACTTATCGCGGTCACATGGGG
>JAEEGL013532147.1_pt1 | contig 17520 bp, 13 predicted proteins | sample 9134231 | NCBI WGS metagenome assembly JAEEGL01 (sample SAMN16246548, study PRJNA631951) | gut metagenome | biome: gut microbiome; feature: rumen; material: fiber-attached | host: Bos | place: Iran: Karaj | collected 2018-10 | reverse complement strand
TCAAAGGTAATACAGTAGGCATCTTCCTCCTCGCCTAAAAATGCCGGCGTACGTCCGAGCTTATCACGCCCGACATAGATTCCCTTCGGAGTCATCACCATCATCGTCAGCGATCCGTCGACAACCTCCAGCGCATAACGCATTCCGTCGATCAGGTTTTCCTTCTGGTTGATGATCGCCGCTACCAGCTCTGTCGCGTTGATCTCACCGCCGCTCATCTCCAGAAAGTGCAACGATGTATTGGAAAAAATCTTCTCTACCAGTTCATCCACATTATTGATCTTGCTGACAGTTGTTATCGCGTAGGTCCCGTGATGGGAACGAACGATCAGCGGCTGTGGCTCATAATCGGAGATACAACCGATCCCCATATAGCCTTCCATATCGTGCATGTCCTTATCAAACTTGGTACGAAACGGGGCATTCTCGATATTATGGATCGCACGGTCAAACCCGTCCTCTCCGTATACAACCATTCCCCCTCGTCTGGTGCCCAGATGTGAATGATAATCTGTTCCGAAAAACAGATCAAATGTACAATCCGATTTTTTTCTTTTTTCAACAACTCCGAAAAATCCGCCCATTTTACTCCTCCGGTTCTGTCAACCAAATAACGCAACACACTTACTATAACATCAGTTCATTCTATCCGCAAGAAGTTTTTGAAGTTTTTTGACAGAAACGGAATAATCGTATATAATAGATAAAGTGATTACACATGTCATGTCAACCGGGGAGGGCAGCATGAAAAATCATGCTGAAGCACTGATTTTTCATACGGCTGTTTGTGCTGAGCCCAAACAGCCTTGATCCGACACATGAAATCGCATCCGCGATTTCTCGTGCGGTGCCTCGCACAAAGTGCTCAGCATGGGGTATACTATGAATGTTGTTGGTATCATAGCCGAATACAATCCTTTTCACTCCGGCCACGCCTACCAGATCCGGCGTGCCAAGGAGATGGCGGAAGCAGACTACGTCGTGGTCATCCTGAGCGGTGACTTCGTACAGCGTGGCGAGCCGGCTATTTTTGATAAATACTCACGCACACAGGATGCGCTGGAGGGAGGCGCGGATCTCGTTTTCGAGTTACCGATCCGCTACTCGCTCTCATCCGCCGGCGACTTTGCCTACGGCGGGATCAAGGCTCTGACCGAGCTTGGATTCGTAACCCATGTGTGCTTCGGCAGTGAGCAGGGAAATATTGATCATTTTCTCAAGGTTGCCGAAACTCTGGACCGCGAGGATAAGTCCCGTACCGAGTTTCAGGCCCTGCTTGAGGAACGTCTCCACGAAGGGTGCTCCTATCCGGATGCCCGCGCGCAGGCGCTGATCAATGTCATCGGCGAGGCGGATATCGACGAGCCGTTTTTCTCCATGCCGAACAATATCCTCGGGATCGAGTATTGTCTTGCATTGCTCAAGATCGGAAGCCCGCTTAAGCCCCTGACCTTACTTCGCGAAGGGCAGGATTACCGCGACGCGACCAATCCTTCACTGAAGCGATATCCGTCGTCCACCGCTATCCGGGCCGGTATCATGCAGAGCAATACACCGCATCTGACATTGAATGATTTTTCAGATCTCATCAGTTATTCGCTGAGGGATCTGATTCGCAAGGAGGGTGGCCTGAAAAATCACCATCAGGTGATCGACGCAGCCAAGGATCTTTCGTCGGATATCTTCGGACGGATCGTCGGCGAACTGGATTCTTTTACCTGCGCGACCGATCTGATCGATCGCATCAAGACCAAGGCATTTACTGAAAGTCGTCTTCGTCGATGCCTGTTGCAGTGCTGCCTTCATCTGGAGAAGACCGATACCTCGCTCCCTTACCTGCACCTGTTGGGACTGAATTCCAAAGCAGGGCATCTTCTTCGCGAGATTCGAGGAGCCGGTATCGACGAGCCGGGCATCTATTCCGATGACTCCAAGCTCCAGATCGTGACACGTCTCGCAGCGGACCTTCCAAGGCTCAGCGAGAACGCCAGAAAGCTTTACGAGGAGGATCTTTTCGCGGCGGATATCTACCGCAATGTCTTCCAGCGCAAGTATCGTGTCACAATCCCGAATGAGTATCAGCAGGCTCCGGTAGTTGTCGATCGTGACAACTCCGCCCTTTTCTAAGAAAAATGGGCGCAGGTCGCCCGGAACGGTGGTAACATGGAACGAACAAGCGGAATACTGATGCCGATCGCCAGTCTCCCTTCCCGCTTCGGGATCGGATGCTTCGATCAGGCAGCGTATGATTTCATAGACAATCTGGAAAAAGCCGGACAGACCTATTGGCAGATCCTGCCACTGGGCCCCACCGGCTACGGTGACTCCCCCTATCAGTCTTTTTCTACCTTTGCAGGAAACCCCTACTTTATCTCTCTGTCCGAACTGATCCGACAGGGATGGTTGACGGAAAAAGAATGTGAGGCGGCTGCCGAGGGAACCAATGACCACTTTGTTCGCTATGATCTGATCTATAAACGCCGCTTCCGGCTCTTAAGAAAAGCTTTTGATAACAGTGGAATCGAAACCGATCCGGATTACAATGAATTCGTTCAGGCCAATGCCGACTGGCTCCCGGACTACGCACTTTTCATGGCGATCAAAGACAGCCTGGGCGGTAGCAGCTTCCTGGAATGGGACGAAGATATCCGGAGTCGCGATCCGGAAGCGATGGTTACCTATCGCAACAAGCTGATAAATGACGTTCTGTTCTATCAATTTCTCCAGTATGAATTTTTCACACAGTGGCGCTCCATCAAGGTCTACGCGAACGAGCGCGGTGTCGAGATCATCGGGGACATCCCGATCTATGTCGCTCTGGACAGTGCCGATACCTGGTCACATCCGGATCTCTTTCAGTTCGGTGAAAACGGCCTTCCGACCGCCGTGGCCGGATGCCCGCCGGATGCTTTTTCCACAGACGGACAGCTCTGGGGGAACCCTCTGTACCGCTGGGAAACACATATGGAAACCGGCTTTGAATGGTGGATCAAGCGCATCCGCCATGTCTATGACTGGTATGATGTCGTGAGAATCGACCACTTCCGTGGTTTTGATGAGTACTACGCAATCCCCTACGGGGCGAAGACGGCAAGAGAAGGAGAGTGGCTCCCGGGACCGGGGCTTGACCTCTTCCGCGCTGCCAGACGCGAACTCGGCGAGTTTTCCGTGATTGCGGAGGATCTGGGATTTCTGACGGATTCCGTCAGACAGATGCTTTCTGACTCGGGTTTCCCGGGAATGAAGGTCCTGCAGTTTGCCTTTGATTCCAGAGAAGACAGTGACTATCTGCCTCATAAATACGAGCGCAATTCCGTCGTATATACCGGCACACATGACAACGAACCGACCTTCAGCTGGTGGCGTTCGGTGTCTCCGGCCGACCGCGATGTCGCTCTCCGTTATCTGAGTGCGTCACGCTTTACTTCAAGAAAGAAGCTTACCTGGCGTATGATCGAGCTGGCCGAGAGCAGCGTGTCCGATCTGTGCATCATCCCGATGCAGGACTTTTTATGTCTCGGCGGGAACGCACGAATCAATACACCGTCTACCATCGGAACCAACTGGATCTGGCGCATGAAGAAAAATGCCTTCAACGACAAACTGGCATCCAAAATCTACGCCATGACCAGGTTGTTCGGACGTCTTAAAAAGTACGAGGAGGATGACGACTGACTACTGTCCTCATCAATCGGACAGTAGCGCGTCACTGACCTCTACGTCGTAGTTTTTCGACCATTCTTCGTAGCTTTTCTGGAAAGCTTCCGTCTGCTTATCGGTGACTACCTGATTTCGGTATTCGGTATTCAACTCATCGTTCGGCTTTTTCAAAACCATCGCGATATAGAACCCGTCCGCCTCCTCGATCACAGGGCTGATGGTCTGATTGCGAAGGGATGTCACCGTCGACCAGAGGTTCTTCCTCTCATCAAGCGATCCGATCACATACTCAACCTCCGGCAGTTCGGTTTCTTTTTTCGCGTATATGTAAAAACTCTTCTCGGAGCCGGCGATCTTTTTCTGGAGCTTCTCGATATCGGCTTTGACCTTCTCACGATTATCACCCGCTGCCTTAAATAAAAGCTGTACACGGTACGCACTCAAGCCGCTGGTTGCCACACCTGTCTCCGCCTGACCGGTGATCACGCGGTACATCTTTTCCGCCAGCTTGTTTTCCTCAAAAATCTGCATCAGAAGCGGCGCCGTCATCATCGCGTCCTTGGTAACATCTTCTCCCAGACTGTCGAAAAGCTTCTGCGCGCTGTAATCCGCGTCTTCTTTCTCGTCAGCCTCCAGAACGACTCCCTGCTTGGCGGCCTCCTTGATGATCACCTTAACCTGGATGATCATGCGAAGCACATCCTCGATTGCCTCCTGTCCGATGGTCTTGTTTCCACCGGCGCTCTGTTTCCAAACCTGATCACCGAGCAGCGAACTGTATTGGCTCTCCATAAAATAATAGTAGGATTTGTACTCACTGTAGAGAACCGGCGTCTGGCCCACGGCGATCACTGTCGACTCAGTCTTCAGAGAACTGTTCTCAACCGGAACGGTCTTCTCATGATCCTTCGGCTCCTCATTTTTGCTCTCGGCTTCCTCCGTCGTTTCCGTCGATTGCTCCGAATCGGAACCGCATCCTGTCAGACCGGCAGACAAAGCCAAAACGCATGCCAGCATGGCAGAAAGTACGATCTTTTTTCTATACAACGATGAAATCATAGTAGTATTATCCTCTCTTTTTATATTGATATCTTACTTGTTATTGCTTTATTGCTGCTACTTTCTTCTTTTTTATCATTATCTTCTGAATTATTGTTGGTATTATTATCTTTTTTGTCTTTATCTTCCGATATAATCAGTTTTTCAATTCTGTCCAACAGCCACCCGGCCTCCGTCAGACTGTCCGCATCCTTGCGGCACCTAAAATACGGCGGCAGGTTAACTTCCTTACCCGCCCGTAGCACGGTTCTCTCCGGATCAAATAAGAGTTTTCCCTTCGCTCCCCGGATCAGTCCCGGAATCTTCATCGGATCGATGGTTGCTTTCGGATACAGCGCAGCCCGGATCTCTTCCTCACTTTCCTCGAGCGAAGTAACATACAGCCGATGAGCCCGGTTCTTCATCAACACGATCGAAAGGAGATTCTCGACACTGCCCGGAACCTCACCGAATCGATCCTGCAATTCCTCACGCATATCCGACGCTTCCTCCGCTGTCTCAATCTCAGCGATCCGCTTGTAGACGTCCAGCTTCTGGAACTCATTCTTAATATACCCTACCGGGATAAAGGCGTCAACCCGTATATCCACGTTTGTCTCGTAATCCTCCTGCGGAAGCGCCTCTCCCTTCAGGCGGCGCACGGCCTTCTCCAGCATCTTGCAGTACAGATCGTAACCGACCGCTGCCATATGCCCGTGCTGACCGGTCCCGAGAAGATTGCCCGCACCACGCAGTTCCAGATCACGCATTGATATCCGAAATCCCGAACCGAGCTCGGTAAACTCACGGATAGCAGCCAGACGCTTCTCCGCCACCTCCTGCAGAAGTTTGTCTCTCCGATACATCAAAAACGCGTATGCCGCGCGACCGCTCCGCCCGACTCTTCCCCGCAACTGATACAGCTGTGAGAGTCCCAGACGGTCCGCGTCCTCGATGATGATCGTATTGACATTCGGGATATCAAGTCCCGACTCCACGATGGTGGTTGCCACGAGCACATCGATATCACCCTCAATAAAACTGTACATCGTATCCTCGAGTTCACGCTCCGTCATCTGCCCGTGCGCGTAAGCCACCGTCGCCTCCGGAACAAGCTCCTTTACATTTGCCGTGATCGTCTCGATATTATTCACACGATTGTAGATATAATACACCTGTCCGCCTCGTCCCACCTCGCGAAGGACAGCCTCCCGTACGATTTCGTCGCTCCTCTCCATCACAAAGGTCTGGATCGGCATACGATCCTCCGGTGGCTCGGTTAATACACTCATATCACGAATCCCCACGAGACTCATGTGCAGGGTACGGGGGATCGGCGTCGCCGTCAGCGTCAGCACGTCGACGGTATTTTTCAAAAGTTTCAGCTTCTCCTTGTGGCGCACGCCGAAACGCTGTTCCTCATCCACGACCAGAAGGCCGAGATTTTTGAACTCCACGCTCTTTCCGAGAAGCTTGTGCGTCCCGATGACAACATCGACGCTTCCCTTTTTCAGACCGGCGATCGTCTTTCTCTGCTCCGCCGGCGTCCGCAAACGACAAAGAAGCTCCACATTGATACCGAAGCGACTCATCCGCTCCGCAAAGGTGCTGTAATGCTGACTGGCCAGTATCGTCGTCGGCACCAGCACAGCCACCTGACGTCCGTCCATCACGGCCTTGAAGGCGGCACGGATTGCAATCTCCGTCTTGCCGTAACCGACATCCCCGCAGATCAGCCGGTCCATGATCTTCTCACTCTCCATGTCACGCTTGACATCTTCGATCGCATGGAGCTGATCTTCCGTTTCTTCATAAGGAAAAAGTTCCTCGAACTCCTTCTGCCAGACGGTATCTGGCTCAAACTGATGCCCTCTGTTCTGTCTTCGTCTGGCGTACAGTTCCACCAACTCCTCGGCGATCTCCTCGACCGCCTTCTTCACGCGGGACTTGGTCTTCTTCCACTCATTTCCGCCGAGCTTGCTGAGTTTCGGTGGCTTGGCATCGGCCCCCGCATATTTTTGCAGCATCTCCAGCGAAGTGGCCGGCACATAGAGTATGCTGCCCTCCGCATAGGACACTTTGAGATAATCCTTGATAATATGGTCAACCTCGATCTTTTCGATCCCCTCGTAGATCCCGAGACCGTGACTCTCATGAACCACGTAATCGCCGACCTTTAGGTCGTTGAAGCTATGGATCGAAGCGCCGTCATATCTCTTTTTCTTTTTCTTCTTGCGGCGCGCACCGAAGATATCACTCTCTGTCAGAACGACAAACCGCTGGTCCGGGTATTCAAATCCGCGCCTGAGATTTCCCTTGGAAACCATGACCTCACCGGGCAGAAGCTTATGCGTCATCGTGCCGTCGTAGAAGGACAGGATATCATACTCGGAGAAGTTGTCGACCAGACGCTGCCCCCTGGTCTGGGATGCGGACAGGATCAGCACACGGTAATGATTTTTCACATACCGTTTCAGATCCTTCGTCAAAAGACTAAAATCACTGTTATAGGAAGTCCCTCCCTGGATATGAAGACGATAGGTATGTTTAACCGGAAACGCTTTCTCCCGAAAATCCAGCGCACTCATCAGTATCGTCGGATAACGCTTCAACTTCGCCAATACCTGCTCTCTCGAATACAGAATATCTGTCTGCCCGGACAGGATATAACCCTGCTCCAGACGAATCTTCATCGCCTCGGTAAACTCCGCCTCGACAGCCTTCGCTTTTTCCAAAACATACCTTGGCTCATCGATAAAAATGAGCGTATCCTTTCCGTCAAAATAATCAAAGAAGGACACGGGTTCCTCCGGCGCGAAATATCTTATAAAACTCTCGAGATTTACCATCCCGTGGTAGGTCTCGTAAGCGTGTAAAAAGGTATCGATCGTATGGCGAAGCCGCTCGGCCGCCTCATGATTCTCCGCCTTTTTGAATTCAGCGATCCGCTTCTCACTCTCCTTACGGATCTTCTCACGCCCTTCCTCCGAACGCTCGGCGGAGAGCATCATTTCCGAAGCCGGTGTGATCGTCAGTTCCTCCACCTGCTCGATGGAGCGCTGACTCTCGACATCCATACTGCGGATGCTGTCGATCTCATCGTCCCACAGTTCAATACGAAACGCGGTCTCCTCCGTCTCCGGATAGATATCGATGATTCCGCCCCGGACGGAAAAGTCGCCTTCCCCTTCGACCTGGCCGACGTTTTCATAGCCCATCTCAACGATGGTTTCCATGAACGCCTGCAGTTCCAACGTGTCTCCTTTCCGCAGGCGAAGTTCATGTTTCTTATAATAGGTATACGGCAAGCAGGCATCCATCCCGCCATCGATCGTCGTGACGATCGTCGTCGGAACATCCATCTGGAGCCTTCGTATCACCGCCAGACGCACCTGCGTGATCGCCTGTCCGTGAACATCCGCACTGAAAAAAATAAGGTCCTTCGCCGGATAATACATCACCTCACGGTCATACATCCGCAAATCCTCGATCAATTCCATCGCGCGTGCTTCGTCATAGGTAATGACAAGGCGATACCCATCCTTTTTTGAAAGCGCCGATATAAACTGGCTCTTCTGCGTATCCGAACAACCGCTGACCGCCACGGGGGTATCCCCGCGCGAAACAGCGTTCTCGCATTCGATATAGTCTTCGATCTCCCGAAGAGGGGCCAGTATTGTCTCCATAATAACCTCTGATAAACCTTCTACTCAGTAATCCTTACTCGGTAATCTTTACTCCGTTCACTTCATTCATGGCCTTGTCCACGCCATCCGTGATTCCCAGGATCACCGCCTTTTCCGCGAGTTCCAGAACGTCTCGCAGGATCGCTTCCTCCTCCTTCGCGAAACGCCCGAGAACATGATGAACGAGATCACCGTACTCCGGCTTGGCACCGACGCCGATCCGGATACGGGAGAAAGTCTCCGTTCCCAAATGCGCGATGATACTCTTCAGTCCATTGTGTCCGCCGGCACTTCCCTTCGGCCGGACACGAACCTGCCCGACCTCCAGATTGATATCATCACACACGATAAAAATATCCTCATCCGAAAGTTTATAATAATCCTTCAGCGCACGCACACTGCGCCCGCTCTCATTCATGTACGTCTGTGGCTGTACCAACAATACAGCCTGCCCCTCGATCCGGCCTTTGCCGGTGATGGCGAAGCCCTCCTTATCACGCAAACGGATATCGTAGTGATCACTGAGATATGTGATCAGATCAAATCCGATATTGTGCCTGGTGGCCGCGTATTTACTTCCCGGGTTTCCTAACCCAACAATCATATACATATGATAAACTCCTGACACAAATACTGATATAAACTAATGAAGATATTGTACCACATGCTTTCGCAACTCGTCAATACACGAGCGGACACAGCAAAAGAACTACCCGGTCGCCCTGACCGGGTAGTCCTTTTTCTTCATGCATGTTCTGTCACAGAACCAACGTAAGTCTGAAAACATTTATATAAATGCTTCCTATCACACCACCTTACGCTCACTCCTCATCATCCTCAGGTTCCTTCGCCTGTTCAACCTTGTACGCGTCGAGAATTACGCTTTCTAAGCGATTTCTCATATCACTGTTGATCGGATGTGCGATGTCTCGATACTCTCCATCCGGCGTCTTCTTGCTCGGCATAGCGATAAATAACCCCTTTTCGCCTTCGATCACCTTGATGTCATGAACCACGAAACAGTCGTCAAACGTGACAGAGACAACGGCTCTCATCTTGGATTCTTTGTTGATCATACGAATCCGCGTATCCGTAATCTCCATATGAAATTACCCCCTCCGTTTATTTTTGATCGCTATAATACGTAGCGGTCATTTTTCTCCAGTATGATATTGATGTTGTCCGGAGTGCCTGTATAATTCGCGTTTGCGCTGATGGTGTCATGGCTCTCAACGATACAATTTTCAATATAGGCGTTATCCCCAATATACACATCATTCAGGATGATGGAATTGCGGATCACTGAATTGTTTCCTACATAGACTTCCTTAAACAGTAACGAATCGGAAACTTCTCCGTTGATGATACATCCGCTGGCTATCAAGCTGTTCTTGACGTTCGAGCCGGCATTGAACTTCGCCGGTGGAAGATCATCGATCTTACTCATCACAGCAGGATACTCATTAAAGAAATACCGTCTGATATCCTTGTCCAGGAAATCCATATTCGTCTTAAAGTAGGAATCCACAGCAGTTATGTTGCTCCAGTAGGAATCCATCGGGTATGAATATATTTTTTTCAATCCCTTATAGCGGATAAAAATATCCTTCACCAAATCAAATCCGTCTTCTGCTCCCGCCCGTTCGATCATCTCAATCAGCTGGCGGCGTCTTACGACGTATATACCCGTGGATACCAAAGTTTTGGACGTCACGAGAGGCTTCTCCTCGAACTCCGTGATCATCCCGCTCGGATCAACCGAAACAACACCGAAGCGGCTGGGATCGTCCACTTCGCCCAAGTCCTTCGTTACAATCGTGATGTCCGCGTTCTTCTCGATATGATACTCCAAAAGCTTGTTCATATCCATCTTGTACACGCAGTCACCGTTCGCGATGATCACATAGGGCTCATGCGAGGTCTTCAGGAAGTCCACGTTCTGTGCGATCGCATCCGCCGTACCTCTGTACCAATAGTTATTTCCCTGTGTCTGCGTCGGTGTGAAGACAAAAAGTCCTCCCTGCTTACGCCCGAAATCCCACCACTTGGACGAATTCAAGTGCTCTGTCAGAGACTTCGAGTTGTACTGTGTGATCACGGCCACCTTGTTGATGTGCGAGTTCGACATGCTGCTCAACGCAAAGTCGATACTGCGGTATGCTCCTGCAATGGGTAGTGCCGCAGCGGCTCTGTTCCTCGTAAGCTCTCTCATACGACTGGAGTTACCTCCGGCCAAAATTATACCTATCGCTCTCATACCATGTCACCTGCCTTTATCATAGTCTCGCCCCCGGCCAAAACATTTCCGGGGTAATCCTCCGCCGTAGTCTTTCCTGAAATGGCAGTATTCTTGCCGATAGAGATACCATCCGGGATGGTCGTATTCTCACCGACAGTGACAAGGTCGAAAGCATACACGTCCGGCTTGAGCTTATTCGTCACGCCTTCCTCGCCTGCTCCCAGTACACACTTCGCTCCGATTGTGGTATTCTCCGATACGATAGCACGGTCAAGTACCGTTCCCTTGCCGATCACTACGGAATTCATGATGATCGAATCCCGTACGACGGCTCCTTCTTCTATCACGACATCAGAGCCTATCACGGAGTTGTGTACCTCACCGTAGATCTCGCAGCCGTCTCCCATGATAGCGCGATCGATCACGGCGTCACTCGCGATGAACTGTGGTCTCAACCACTCATTGCGCGTGTAGATCTTCCAGAATTCTTCATACAGATTGAATACCGGAATCAGGTCAATAAGTTCCATGTTGGATTCCCAATACGAACCCAACGTTCCCACGTCCTTCCAATAACCGTTGAACTCGTAGGAGAAGATCCTGTCTCCACGGTCCTTGCAGTACGGAAGAATGTGCTTACCGAAGTCACATCCGGCCTGATCCTTCAACCGAATCAGCGCCTCCTTGAGCACCGGCCACGAGAAGATATAGATACCCATCGAAATCAGATTGCTCCTTGGGTGCTCCGGCTTCTCCTCGAACTCGAGAACGCGGTGGGTGTCGTCGGTGATGCAGACACCGAAACGACTCGCCTCCTCAATCGGTACAGGAATCGTTGCCATCGTAACATCAGCGTTGTTCGCCTTGTGGAAATCAAGCATCACCTGATAATCCATCTTGTAGATGTGATCGCCGCCGAGAATCAGTACGTACTCCGGATTGTAGTACTCCATGTACGTCAGGTTCTGATAGATCGCGTTCGCCGTACCGGTGTACCACTCGCTGTTCTGACTCTTCTCATAAGGGGGCAGGATGGAAACGCCACCGACGTTTCGATCGAGGTCCCACGGAATACCGATTCCGATGTGAGTGTTCAGCTTCAGTGGTTGGTACTGCGTCAGCACACCTACCGTATCAACTCCCGAATTGATACAGTTACTCAGCGGGAAATCGATGATACGATATTTCCCTCCAAAGGCAACAGCAGGTTTTGCTACATTTGCAGTCAGAACTCCCAGGCGGGAACCCTGTCCGCCAGCCAATAGCATGGCTATCATTTCCTTTTTAATCATCTGATTCACCCCTGTTGTTGAAATATTGATATCAGTATAACACATTTTTTTGGAAATGGGAATATTTTTTACAAAAATATTTTCGTTTTTTTACCATTTTTGTAAAACTTGCACAAAAAAAATCAAGGCTTGTATTTTTTTGAAAGACTTGTTACAATATTTTATGTAGATATAGAGCTTTTTACATAAAAAGACACACCATATAGCGAACGGAGGTCATAAAAATGTTCACAATCGATTTCAGGAAAAACCGTGATTCGGCGAACGCGGAGCACATTCACTTCATCGGAATCGGCGGGATCAGCATGAGTGGCTTTGCTGAACTCCTCCACTCGATGGGATTTGTCATCTCCGGATCAGACCGGGCGAAGAGCCCCATCACGGAACATCTTGAACATCTCGGGATGACGATCGCGTACAGGCAGGTTGCGGAGAACATCACGGACGACATTGATCTGGTTGTCTATACCGCTGCCATCCATCCGGACAATCCGGAGTACGCCGAGTGTGTGCGCCGCGGTCTTCCGATGCTCGAACGCGCCGAGCTTGTGGGACAGGTGATGAAGAACTACGGCACAGCCATCGCGGTAGCAGGAACCCACGGCAAGACGACGACTACCTCCATCGCCTCTCAGATCCTGCTGGAGGCTGACCTCGATCCGACAATCTCTGTCGGCGGAATCCTTCCGGCGATCGGCGGTAACATTCGTATCGGCCGGGATGATAACTTCATCACGGAGGCCTGCGAGTACACGAATAGCTTTCTGAAATTTTTTCCGACGATCGGGATCATACTCAATATAGAAGAAGACCATATGGACTTTTTCAAGGATATCGAAGATATCCGCCATTCTTTCCGTCGCTTTGCGGAGCTCATTCCGGCTGACGGAACACTGATCATCAACGCGGATATCGATCGGCTCGACGAGTTCACGAAGGGGCTTTCCTGTCGCGTGATCACCGTCAGCGCAACTTCAGATGCTGACTACACCGCCTCGGATATCTCCTATGACGATCACGGGAATCCGACCTTCACCGCCATCTGTTCCGAAGGGAAACGCGGCCCCTTCTCTCTTCAGATTCCGGGACTGCACAATATCGGAAACGCATTGGCTTGTATCGCTCTCGCGGACATCTTAAGCATCGACGAGGGTTCGATCACACAGGCTCTCGCTAAGTTCACGGGAACCGAGCGACGCTTCGAATACAAAGGGAAGAAAAATGGTTTCACGATCATCGATGACTACGCGCATCATCCGACGGAGATCCGTGCCACGCTCACCGCTGCCGAAAAATACCCGCACCGTGAGCTCTGGGTTATCTTCCAGCCACATACCTACAGTCGCACAAAGGCCTTTTTACCGGAGTTTGCCGAGGCACTCTCCCTGGCCGATCACGTGATCCTCGCTGACATCTACGCTGCGCGCGAGCCGGATCCCGGCGATATCTCCTCGAAGGACATCGCTGATCTCATCTCCGAGCACGGAGGTGACGCAATCTATCTTGGAGGATTTTCAGAGATCGAAAAATTTATTTTAAAAAATTTAATCGACGATGACTTGTTAATAACTATGGGTGCCGGAAACGTCGTGGATATCGGCGAGCACCTTCTGAACGACTAACTTATGCACGTTATCCACCGCTTTATCAACATTTTTTCTCTTCGTGAAGCGGTGGATAATTTTATGCTCTTTTTTTTTGTCCATAACTCGAATTATCATTAAATTTTTTCAGAATTTCGAAATTACGTTGTTCGCAGGCATTTTTTCTACATAAATAGTCTCCGGTGAAACGTATTATGCACATTATGAACATTATCCACAAAGGGATTCTACAAAAAAAGAGCACATCGGAGGGGGTTTGCAATGTGTTTAACGTTGTGATATGATAATTGAGCATTGCGAAAATCAACGGATATTTTTTATAGATGAGGAGCAATCCGAAATGGGTTTTATGATCACCACAGACGGTACCCCGGGCAGCACCCAGGTGCCGAATGAAATTCTGCTGCACTACTTATTAAAAGCCAACGGTGAAAACGTCAAAATCTACCTCTATCTTCTCATGGCCAGCCAGAACCCGGGACTGACCGGACAGGTTTCCGTCGAAACACTGGCGGATCGGCTCGACCTCACGGAGCGCGACATCGTGCGCGCCCTGCACTACTGGGAACGCGAAGGCCTGCTTACGCTGATGGAGGAGAATGACTACATCAATGGCATCTCTTTGCGTACGCCGGAAATGATTCAGGCATCTCCGGACACAACCCACACTTTTATAGAAACCGGAGCACCGCATCTTCGTGTGCTGAGTTCCGAACGGGAAGCGACATCGGAGTTCGGCACGGACGTGACGCCAACTCCCGTCGAAAACGAGGTTCCTCAGCGGATCAACTATTCGCCGATGCAGATCGAGGCCCTGTCCAAAGATGTGGAGATGCAACAGACGCTCTCCCATATCGAACAGGCGCTGGGCGCTCCACTCACACCGGCTCATATGCAGTTGGTTATGTATCTGATCTGCGACTTGAGTTTCAGCGGCGATCTGATCTGCTATCTGTATGATCTGGCTGCTGAAAGACAGAAGACCAAGCCTCGTTATATAGAAACGATTGCTATCGAGTGGAAGAAAAAGGGCATCCGCTCCGTCGTGGAGGCGCGAGCCGAGGCTGCCGACTTCGCAGGAAAATATCGGACCATCGCCAAGGCGTTGGGGATCCATAGGGACTTCGCGCCGGCTGAACGGGAGATCGTCGACAGCTGGGATGACTACCATTTTTCCGACGAGATACTGGGCGAGGCCTGCAAGCGAACCGTCCTGCAGACCGGAGATACCAATCTGAATTATGTTTCCTCTATCCTGGCCGGATGGGCCAGACAGGGTGTAAAGACAATGGACGATATCGCCCGCGCGGATGAAGCGTTCCAGAAAAGCAAGAAGGCACATGCCAAGCCCGCGCAACCGCGCAAGCGAATAACGGGCACCTCCTTCCAGAACTTCCGCGGAAGGGATTACACCGATGAGGATTACGAAGATATGGAACGACAGTTTCTTCAAAAAAGAAAGGGAACGCCATGAATCTTACAAACAGCCAATACGATCAGTTGATGAATCAGTACGCTTTGATCCGTACACGCCGGATGGCAGAAGCCGACGAGCGTCGTGAGGAAGTCTACAACGCACTTCCCAGACTGAATGAGCTCGATGCTATGGTACGCAAGCTCTCCTTAAGCTTTGTCGGGAATTCACTGGAGAACGACGAGCAGGCCCGCCTCTCCTACGAGGAGGAGCTGGAGTCCATCAAAAATGAACGCGCGTCGCTCCTGGCTTCACACGGTTGGGACGAAGCCTATTTAGAGCCCGCGTATGACTGCCCGGACTGCCACGATACCGGCTATATCGACGGAGAAAAATGTCACTGTCTGAAGACACGTGCCATCAAGCTTTTCTATGATCAGTCCAACCTGGATCGTCGGATCACATCGGAGAACTTCGACCACTTTGATCTGAATATGTATCCGGAGGACATGGAGGACAACCTGACGGGGATGACCTCTCGCGCGATCATGGCGGATGTACTGAACGCGTCCAAGGCATTCGTCCGTAATTTTGATTCCTGTTTTCAGAATCTGCTTTTATACGGTAACACCGGAATCGGAAAGACATTTTTATCGCACTGCATCGCCAGAGAGCTCCTCGAGCAGGGACACTCGGTGCTGTATCTGGACGCGATCCATCTTTTCGAACTCCTCGAAGCCAGACAGTTCGACCGGACGCTCAGCTACAACGACAAAGATTCCATGCTTTCCTATATTCTGGACAGCGACCTTCTCATCCTGGATGATCTGGGAACGGAGATGGCCAACAGTTTTACAACGACGCAGCTCTATCATGTGATCGAAAGCCGTCTGCACAGAGAGCATTCGACGATCATCACGACCAACCTGTCCATACAGGATATGAATGAACTGTATACCGAGCGCGTCTTTTCACGCATCGCCAAGTATTACCAGATGCTCCGATTGATCGGTGACGATATCCGCCTCAAGGTGAGCTGAGACTCACACGGGCCATATCGATAACGATAGTAACATTTTTTTAAGCAAAAGATGGGAGAAAACAATGCCAACACAAAAAGAATTAAACAAAAGTATCCCCTACGGGGATCTGGCAATCCTGCCTCTTGAGAGCAGTCGCATGATCGGCGAAAAGGTCGATCGTTACATCGCTGACTGGCGCCGCGAGGCAGCCATGGATCCGACACAGGAGATCCACTTTACCAACTACAAGAAGGATTCCTACATCATCGATGCCAAGTGTCCGCGCTTCGGTTCCGGAGAGGCCAAAGGTATCATCAATGAGTCCGTCCGCGGTAAGGATATTTTTCTGCTGGTGGATGTCTGCAACCACAGCCTGTCCTACAAGGTCTGTGGCCAGATTAACCACATGTCGCCGGACGATCACTACCAGGATCTGAAACGTATGATCTCGGCAATCGGAGGAAAAGCAAGACGTATCTCCGTGATCATGCCATTTTTATACGAGAGCCGTCAGCATCGCCGCACGACCAGAGAGTCTTTAGACTGCGCGTTCGCTCTGCAGGAACTCGTAAGTATGGGTGTTGACAATATCATCACCTTCGACGCGCATGATCCGCGTGTTCAGAACGCAATCCCGCTCAGCAGTTTTGAGACGGTGCAGCCGACCTATCAGTTTATCAAGGCGCTGCTGCAGAATGTTCCGGATATAAAAATGAACGCGGACAACATGATGATCATCTCCCCGGACGAGGGTGCGATGGGACGTGCCATCTACTTCGGAAATGTCATCGGCGTGGATGTGGGAACATTCTATAAGAGAAGAGATTACACCAAGATCGTCGACGGGCGCAACCCGATCGTCGCTCATGAGTTCCTCGGTGCTTCCGTGGAGGGCAAAGACGTCGTCGTCATCGACGATATGATCTCCTCCGGTGAGAGTATGATCGATGTTGCCACCGAGTTGAAGAAGCGCAAGGCCAACCGTATCTTCGTCGCTTCGACCTTCGGTCTTTTCACCAACGGTATGAGTGTTTTCGACGAGGCTTATGAGAAAGGCCTGATCTATCGCGTGATGACCACCAACCTGGTTTATCAGGCACCGGAAGTTCTCGAGCGCGAGTACTACATCGACGTAGATATGAGCAAGTATATCGCTCTTCTGATCGATACGCTGAATCATGATTATTCGATCTCCGAGTATCTGGATCCGACCGAGCGTATCGAACGCGTACTGCGTAAGTACAACCAAATCAGTTGACAGATTATTTTAGATAAACCTTCACAATAAGGGGCGCCCACAATCCCGGGGCGCCCCTTATCACTTCTTATTTTTTCCGAAACACATACGCGCCGGATCATTTTTTCCGTTCCTGCCAGACTCTGAACAGCACTAGTCCGCCGGATCCGTGTCGACATCACCGCCGCCACTGTCATCCGGGTCGACATCGACAGGATCTTCACTACCCGGATCTTCTTCCGTCGGCTCTTCGGGTTCTTCCGGCTCTTCCGGCTCTTCCGGTTTTTCATCATTCGGATCCGTATCAACATTCTTCGGTTTCTTGGTA
>JAEEGL011604238.1_pt1 | contig 17520 bp, 15 predicted proteins | sample 9134231 | NCBI WGS metagenome assembly JAEEGL01 (sample SAMN16246548, study PRJNA631951) | gut metagenome | biome: gut microbiome; feature: rumen; material: fiber-attached | host: Bos | place: Iran: Karaj | collected 2018-10 | reverse complement strand
TATTAAAAAATGATTATACATATGAAAAAATAATGAATGAAATAATAAATATCTCAAATATTGAGATAAATGAATTAATGAATAAATATTCTATAAGTAAAAGAACAGCATATTACCTTAAGGGTGAATATGATATATGTAATGATACTGTTGAACAGTATATAGAATTAAAGAAGTTAATAATAACTAATAATAGAAATAATAATTTAGATATAATAGAACCATTATTTATAAGAAACTTCTTTCTATTATCATCTTATAAATCAGCTTGTATCTTAAGTAGTAAATTAAAGGATATTATATTTAATGAATTAATAGATAAGATTCATAATGGCTATTATAAAGAAGAAATAGAAAATGCATTAAAGAATTCTAAGGATATAGATAATAAGACTACAGGTATTTTAAATTTTAGTAAATATTTGAAAGAAATATATGAAATGGATTTAACAAAGGATGAGAATAAAAAAGAAATCATTGTTAAATTTGTAGAACAAATATATGTAGAAAAGAATAAGATTTCTATTAATTTATATCCTTTAAAGAAACTAGCTAAATAAGGAGGTAGTAATATGACATATGATGTAGTACATTATGATAAGAATAATGAAAGAATAGTATATTTAGAAGAATTAGAGGATTATGATATTGCCTTGGAACATGCCAATGTTATAGCTAATTGTTCTGGAATGAAGGTTATAGTAGAGGAAACTCCTGTAATGGTTAAACCTAAAAAATCAATTTTAAAAGAGATTGGTGAAATAATGGATTTAGCTTATGTATTAAGAAATACAGTAGGAAAGTAGATTAGAAATGATGTAAAATAAATAAAAGGGGTATTCTTATGATTTATGTTATGTCTGATCTTCATGGATGTTATGAAGAATATATTAAGATGTTAAAATTAATAAATTTTAATGATAATGATACATTATATATATTAGGTGATATCTGTGATAGAGGACCTAGTCCCATGAAGATTTTACTTCATATGATGGAACATGATAATATAATACCAATCTACGGTAATCATGATCTTTTAGCTTATCCTGCATTAGCTAAAATAGATATTTATTCTAAAGAAGTATTAGAAGATAGAAATTATGCTATTACACATAATTTAATGAATAAATATGAATATAGAGAATACCTATATTGGTTAAGTGATGGAGGAAGAACTACCTTAGAGGATTATAATCATTTATCTATATCTGATAAAAGAAAAATAATAAAATATTTATCTGATTTTAAATATTATGATGAGATAAAAGTAAATAATATTAACTATGTATTAATACATGGTGGATTTAATGATTTTAATCCTGATAAGGAATTATATGAATATACAATAAATGAATTAACTAATTCGAGATTAGATTATAATAAGATTTATTATAAAGATAAAATCATAATATCAGGACATACTCCAACTAAGCTAATAGATAAAGAATATACAGGTAAGATAATAAAAAAGAACAACCATATAGCAATAGATTGTGGGTGTGTATTTAAATGTGGTCTTGGGTGTATATGCTTAGATAATATGAATGAGTATTATGTGAAAAGTGAGGTGATAACATGTCTTTAGATAGATTTATAGAAGCACAGAGGAAAATGTATCCTCAGGCCTTAAAGGAAATAAAAAATGGGAAAAAGGAATCCCATTGGGTTTGGTATATATTTCCTCAATTTGTAGGTATTGGATTTAGCTATGATTCACATTATTATGGAATCAAATCCATAAAGGAAGCAAGAGAGTATTACGAGAATGAATATTTAAGAAATAATTTAATAGAAATAACAGAAGCATTATTAAAAATGAGTAAGAATCAATATATAGAATGCTTCAGTAATATCGATTATACAAAGATATGTTCTTCAATGACTTTATTCTTTGTTGCCACAAAGAATGAATTATTTAAAGAGGTTATTGATAAATATTATGGGAAATTAGATCCATTAACTCTAGATATAATTAAGGAATTTGGGGAAGAAAAATCTATAGAAACAATAGAAGACGTTTCTATTGTTAGAGGAATATGGGAGAGGTATTTATGATACTCTTAGTAAAAAATATAAAAAAGATAAGGATAGCTTTGATGATGCACTTAAAAGAGTTAAAAATGATTTAGATTACGAAAGCAAGTTTTCAAATATAAAAGAAATATATATAGATGTAAAAGATAAAAAATAAATTTTATTTTTTATAAATGACCAGTTAAAAGTATTATGCTAATAACTGGTTTTTTGTTGTCCGTTTTTTGGGACAAGGATAATTGTATTATTAAATATAATAATCGTTTATTTGATTCGTTGTGTTATTTTTGATTTTTAAAATGAAGTAAAAATGGGAGGTATTAAATGTATATGAAAACAAATAGAAGAAAGCAAATTAAAGAATTAAGAAAGAATAATGTAGATAAGGAAGAATATCTAAAAAGATTAGAAACAAAATATTATAAAAATGGAATTGAGAAGTGCTTTAAGGATCAATACCTAAAGGCTGAAGGTCATGAATTAGATTATAAATTCTTTTCTCCTATATCATCATCTAGATTGTGTTTCGAACTATTTTCATGGATGGCAGATGATGAGAATATTATGGATATAGAATATGAGTATTTCTTACCTGGATTAAAGTCAGTTCATGGATATGCAGTTCCACAGCCTAACATGGATGTTTATTATGAGAACGAGGACATAAATTTTATAGAATCTAAATTTACAGAGATTAGCTATAACAAAAAGGAATCCATATCTAAAAATTATTATGATTATTATTTAGACGGAGATAATAATATAGGTGAAACTGTATTAGATATATGTAATATAAGATTTGATGGTAATTTAGTATTAGCTAAGTACTTTATAAAATTTGTATCTTGCATAATGAATTATGCAGAAGAGAATGATTTATTTAATAAACCTGATTGGTTTGATTTAAAGCAGGAGATTAGTCATATATTTGGTATTGGTCAATATATCTATAAATATAGACCAACTAAAAACATTAAATTTACAAATCTATATTATTCATTTGATGAACCAACTAGTAATTTAGCTTTAAAATTTAAGCTATTAGCGGTAAATATGATGAATGAATATATTAAAAATTTGAAATTAAATGTTGAGTTTATATATGAATATATAAGTATGCAAAATTATATTGGATATGTTGATTTAAATAAAAAAGCATTCGCTTCTGAAAAAACAATTAAAGAAATTTTGGTGGATTTTAATCTATAGAATTGTAGGTATCTTAATGAATAGGCATGAACAAGAAAAACTATTATTTGAGTTAGGATTGCTATATGACAATTCAAAGGTGACAATCAATTTTATAATGAAGCATGTAAAAGAATATATTAATATATATTATAAGGGTGATATAGATTCATTTATCAAGGATTTAGAGGTAGGAGATAAATGGATTATAATGCCTAGCTTAATTGAAGATATAAGGGATGGTGTATATGATGAAAGATAAATTAACACTTCCTGAGTATAGCAATGAATTTGATAAGAATTATGAATTGTTAGAAAAAATAGCTAATTTATTAGATGTTAAATTAAAAGATATTTCTAAAACAAAAATAAGTGATGTAGAGGAAGTAATTTCTAAAATAGAAAATAAATGAGCAATTAGCTATTTGGAGCTATGAGGATAAATATTGATATTTCAAAATAATATATGACAGTATTAATCAATAGCGTACTTTGAAAAAAAGTATTCTAATAAGGAATGTAGCCATTTCTTGGAGGATGCCAATGGTGTTATTGCCACATTTAGTGTTTGGTATTTAGTTGATATAGATGCTGAATTTAGAAGCTAATATGATGATTAATTCAACATTTTTTCAATGTACTAAATTTTGTACATTGCCTCTTTTGCAATATAGGTGCTATAATGGAGTAAAGGACCGTGTTACTATGATGCAAGAAAAGAAATTAGCTATATTCTATATTTTAGATATATTAAGAGAATATAGTGATGAAAATCATCCTTTAACTCAAAAGGAAATAGGAGAAAAATTAAATAATATTTATCATATTGAATTAGAAAGAAAAAGTATCGGTGCTAATTTAAATTTATTAGCTGATGGATTAGATTATGATGTTAATAAATGTTCTAAAGGATATTATTTAGGACAAAGAGAATTAGATGAGACTGAAGTTAAATTTTTAATTGATGCGTTATTCTCATCTAAAATTATTCCTGGTAAGGAAGCACAAGCCTTATCTAAAAAATTATCTTCTAATTTATCTAGATATAAAAGAAAGGAATACAATTATATTTATAAATCAGAGGATGTATTTAGAACTAAGAATAAGGAATTATTTCATAGTATAGATATTATTAATGAAGCTATTAATAATCAAAAGATGATATCTTTTAAATATTTAGATTATGATGACTTAGGAAATGAAATGGAAAGATATGGAGGATATAGATATAAGGTATCTCCATATTTTATGGTAAATAATAATGGTAAATATTATTTAATAGGTAAATATCCTAAATATGATGACCATATTAATTTCAAAATGGATTATATAATTGATGTCCAAATTGAGGATGAGAAAGCAACACCTATTAAAGAGGTTAAGAGCTTAGGTGAAAACTTTAATATTACTAAATATATAAATGATCATATTTATATGTTTGGTGGAAATGTAATAAATGCAAAGCTTGAAATAATATCTAAAGCGGCTCCAATGAATGTTATTGATTGGTTTGGTAAAGAAGCTAGATTTATTAAAGAAAATGATAAAAGCTATGTTTATATTAAATCAGAGGAAAGAGCATTATTTTACTGGATATTACAATATCAAGAGGATGTTGTAATAGTAGAACCAAAGGAATTAAGAGATAAGGTAATTGCTAGATTAAAAGAAACTTTAAAGTGTTATGAGTGATAAAACTTAGTTCACAATATAATTTTGAATTTTATTAATATAATGAGGAAAAAGAAAATACAAAAAATAGGTATATTAAAAAAGAAAAAATAATTATGAAAAATACATATGATTATAATTACTTATTTATTTGAAAAAGTATAGGAGGAGAATAAAAATGAGTACTATAGAAACTAGAACAATTGCGTCAGTTGACAAAAAAGAGAAGACTATTTGTAAACGTAAATTTATAATAAAGGATTATCAGAGAGGATATAGATGGGAGAGGAAACAAATAAGGGAATTACTTGATGATATTTATGAATTTGAATCAAGCTCATCTCATAAAGAAAAATATTGCATGCAGCCATTAGTTGTGAAGAAGATAATGGATGAGGAGGCTACTGAGGGAAATCTTAGCGAAATTATAAGTGGTAAAATTGAAGGATTAAACATAGTTAAAGATTTTGATGAAGTTTATGAACTAATTGACGGTCAACAAAGACTAACAACTTCATTGCTAATTTTAAGTGTTTGTAATAAAACTGTGCCATACGAAATATCATATTCTTTTTTTAGACGACTAGATCGATATTATATTGATAAAGCAATTGAAACAATAGATTCGTGGTTTAATGAAAAATTTGATCCAATGTTTAGTGAAACTTTGAAGAATGAATTTGCTAGCAAAGTTCTATTTGATCTTTTGTTTATATGGTATGAAGTTGACGAAAATGCAAAATCAACTGATATTTTTACTAGACTTAATATTGGGAAAATACCATTAACAAACGCTGAACTTTTTAAAGCATTATTGTTGAATGAAGATAATCTCAGTAGTCCTAATCCAATTGAAAAAGAATCAATGAATAAAATTGCAATTGAATGGGATTTTATTGAAAAGTCACTGAGAGATGATGAATTTTGGGGATTTATTTCAAAAGAGAATACAGAACCAAGGATAGATTTACTTCTGAAATTTTTTGCATTAAGCGAAAAATTGAATAGTCCGGATTCTTTTAATTGTAGTAAAGAAGATCCATTGTTCCCATTTTTATTAGTATGTGAAAAATTGAAAAATAAAGAGTCAACGGAAAAGTTTGACATCGTGAGTGAAATTTGGTCCCATAAAATTGTTTTTTTGCACGATTTATTGAAGACTTGGTATGAGGACATAAATATGTATCACTACATTGGATTTTTAGTGCAAATAAGTAAAGATCCGTTAGAAAAAATGGTTGATATAATTGCTAGTGTTAAAAACAAGAAAAAATCAGAGAAAGAATCTATTATAAAAAATATGATAAAAAAAGAATTTGATAATATAAAAATCGATGATTTGGAATATGATGATAGAGATAAAGTTAGAAAAGTATTACTATTTTTTAATATTCAAACGATGGTGACAAGTAAAACAAAAACAAGATTTTCATTTTATCAATATAATTTAATGAAATGGAACATTGAACATATTCATTCTAGAGCAGACGAACAAGAAATTAAAAGACAAGTAACAGTTGAATCAAGAAAAAATCTACTTGAAGAATTAAAGAATCAATTTTCGCGTGTGGGAAATGATACCGAAGTAAATAATATTGATAATTTTATTAACAACAGATTAGCAAATGCAACACCTGATGAATTTATGATTTTTTATACAAATGAAACAAGCGTGTATGGAGATGTTGATACTAATTCAATAGGCAATCTTACTCTATTAGATGAGGAAACAAACAAGATGTATCATAATTCATTATTTCCTTTAAAAAGAAATGAAATCATAAGAAGGGATAAAGGTGAAGTATTTATTCCTGTATGTACAAAAAATGTGTTTTTAAAGATGTATTCAACTAATGTTGTAAATCCATCTGCATGGACTTGTGATGATGCACGTGAATATGTCGATGAAATAAAAAGAGTTTTAGTAACGGAGGCAAAATTATGTCAATAGGAGAAAAAAAGTCGTTTTGGGAACTGATATCAGACAAAAAAATGAATAGCATTACTATTCCACAAATCCAACGAGATTATGTTCAAGGAAGAAGTGATGATAAGGTAACATATTCAAGAGAAACATTATTAGATGATATGAAGAAATCTATAATTAACAATGAACCCTTGGATTTGAATTTTGTTTATGGTATTGAAAATAATAGTATTTTTGTCCCAATTGACGGTCAACAAAGACTAACAACTTTATTGGTTTTACACATTTATGCATTTTCAAAAGACAATTTACTAGGTGACCTTAAATTGTTATCAAATAAATTTAATTATAAAACAAGAATTTCAACAGGAAGATTTATTTTGTGCTTGATTGATAACTTAAAAAAATATTTTTCTGAAAGAAAATATGAGAAGATAAGTGATTTTATCACTGATTCAGAATGGTATTCACAACAATGGGAAAGGGATCCATCGGTCAAATCTTTTATTATAGTTTTAGACGATATACATGCTAGATTTAGTGATGTTAATAATTTATCTGCTATTTTAAAATCCGATAGTTGTCCTTTGTTCTTTATGTCATTAAAAATGAATGATGTTGGAAAAACTAATGATTTATATATAAAAATGAATTCTAGGGGTAAACCACTTACAGAATTCGAGAATTTTAAGTCGTTTCTTTATGATTATCTTGAAACAGTTAAATATGATGAAATTGATGATTTCAAGAAAAAGCTTGAAAATCAATGGGTATCATTTATTTGGGAATTAGTTGATAGTCCGGAAAAAAATTGTGATATCCGTATGATGAAATTGCTTGATTTAATAATAAAAAACAGATTAAATTCAAATGATTCCTACAAAGCTGGGTCAAAAAAAGAGCTTTTTGAAAAATTAAATGCAAGTACATTCTATAATTTTAGTTTATACGAAAAGTTGGTTGATAAGGTAGTTATAGAAGATATTCATAAAACTTTTAATTTTATCCTTAATTATTGCGACTATATTAATAATCCAACTCCAAATATTCCAAAGTGGCTAAATAAACTTCTAAATGAAGAATTTAATCCTGGTCATCAAGAAAAAGCTCGTTTGGCTCTTGTTACAAAATATGCTGTATCCGTCGATGAAAATTCTTGGAATGTTGATTTATTTAATGATTGGTATAGAATTGGTAATAATTTGATAAAAAACACACCTATTGATGTTGAGCTTAGAGCCATTGATGCATTAAAAAGTATTTATTCAATTGAATCAAGATATTGTAATGATCCAATTGGTAGTTTTGCAAATTATATTTCAGGAATTGCTTTTTTTGATGACAAACAACTAAAAGAAGAAAAATTAAAATGTCAATTGATAATTGGTAATGGAAATTGGAAAGACGCGATTATTTCAGCTGAGAATAATTTATATTTTAAGAGTGAAATTAATTTTGCTTTAAAGCTTTGTGATGTTTTTGATGCAAGTAATAATAATTTAACGATAACTAAGATTGACGATTTTAAATCGAACTTGAAGATAATTAATTATATTTTTGATGAATATGCTGATGATCATTTGAGGGTTGGAGGCGATTTATTTAGAAGTGCATTAATTACATTTGGTGACTATAAAATTGCCGTTAACCAAGATACATATACTTATTGTTTTGAAACAAAGAAGCGTTATTACGATTGGAGAAGAATGCTAAGAGAAAATACTTCATTTGGTATTTTTAAACTTTTATTTCACGATTTGAAAACAAGCCATATTAGTAGTTCAAAGGATGTATCAGATAAACTTAAAACATATATTGATAATTATACGAATGTCACAAATGAATTATTGTATTATTTGGTTAAGTGCCCTGCAGCTTTAAATTGGATGAAAGAGAAAAAATATAAAATTGATACCATAAACAATAGAACTTTATTGCTTTCTGGTTCAACTCTTCAAGGTCAATATGCTGAATATAAAACTTATTTTGTTATGCTGAATTCACAAAAAAATATAGAGTATAAATATGGTCAAGGTAATTTAGATTCTCCGGATAGCAAGGCATATATATCAAGTATATCTGGGGCACAATGTCATATCGAATTTGATAATAATACTGGTTGCTTTTATGACGAGAATCATAATCCTTATTTAGATGCTAATGGTAATAGAATAACAAGTGTCGAATGCATGAAGAATTATATTGATTCTCATTACTAGTGTTTTGAAATTCAATCACGATATTATGATTAGAATATTAAAGTTTTGATTATATAATATTATATCTATTGAAACAATAAAAATAACTTTCTTGCTATAATGCTATGTAATAATTGCGGGAGATGTAGGTTGAATGACCTACATTTTTCTTTTCTATGTACAAAATTTTGTACATGGTTATTGATAAAATGGTATAAGAGGAATGATATTATGTTTGAATGCTTAGATAAATATGATGATAAAAAGAAAAATTATTTAAAGAAGAAGATATTAGAGTTGTATCACTTAGATTCTTATGATACATATTTTGATTCTGAAATAATTGATATAGACGATTATAGCAACGAAGAAGTTTTCATAAATTATGTAATTAGCTCAATTGAATATAGGGTGAATATTATTAATGCGTATTCTATATATAAATTTAATGAATGTAAGGAAAGTACTATTTTAGAAGTAACTAAATTAAAAGGAATTATTATATATTGTGGAATTAATAATTGGAACTTACAGGATATTATCTATGATTACTTGGATTCAAAATTTGATTTTAAAATATTAGAATTCAAATATGGAATCATACTATTAACAGATTATTAAAAAAGAAATCTAATTGTTCCTAATTTGCCATTTATTAAGGTATTGAATGCTTAATTTGTTTTTTCTATTATATTTGCTAACGCATATAAAAAAAGAAATCAGGAGGAAATTTATATGACAAAATTATTAACAAAAGTAGCTAGAGGTGTAGCATTCGGAGATGTATCTAACATCGGTGTTAGAAACATACTAACAGAAATATCAAAGAGAAATTTTGATAAAATTGACGATACTTATATTAGGGATATGGAGGCGTTTTTTGGCAATAAATGTCCTTATACTGGCAAAGACCTAACTGTTTTAAAGCAACAAAATAAAATTGCAGCTGACCATATTGTGCCTCAAAACAGAGATATGTGTGGCTTAAATGTACCTGGTAATTTGATCTTGGTTGACAAGGACGCTAACCACAAAAAGGGTCAAATGACAGTTGAAGATTTCTTACTAAACGACAATGAATTCTTTGCTGGTGTGCCTATTGAAGAAAGAAAGCAAAGATTAGCAAAGATTAAAGAATTCCAGGCTAAATATAATTATGATCCTGACTATATTAAAGGAATTATATCTAAAATATTAAATGATATATACTCTAAAATAAGAGAACAACAAGAGAAGTGGATAGACGAAATCAATGGTATGTTACCAAATTCGAAGAAAGTTTTTGAACCGGATCAAAGTGTAAAGATTGGTTCAATTGTTCAGCATGAATTCTTTGACGTTTTGATGAACGGAAAAGTTAGTAAGGACGAGATATTAAGACTTCAAGATCCTAAGTACTCAAATGAGACATTTGGTATTACTACATTCCCAGTTTTATCTAAAACAAAGATTTTTGCTAAAGGTGCTAGAACATATTCGAAGCCTATTACCATTTTCGGTGAAAGTTATTATGTATGTAATGACTGGCATGAGAAATCTAGAGATAAGGTCATTGAATATATAAATAGATATTATTTCATCTAAGGCAGATGGAAGAAAATTATTAGTATCTAAAGAGGAAGCATTGAATATCTTAGATAACATTAAGTTATTAAAATTGATATAATATAATTATATATTTCGATTAATGGAGGATAAATCATGATTAATAAAACAATAATATTATCAGGTAGCATGGCTAATGCTAGAAAGTATGCAATAACAGAAGCAAATAATGATAGACCATTATTCAATTGTGAATTTGCAACACCGGAATCATTAGTTTCATCATTACTTGGTGATGTAAGAATTGTATCAAATAAAGAGTCAGCACAACTAATCCTTAAATTGATTAAGGATAACGATTATGGATTAAAGGATAAGGTAACTACTATAGGTGCTGCTAATAAATTATTAGAGGTAATTAATGATTTTAGATTATCTAATATGGGCGTATATAAGCACATTTATGCTGCTAAATATAGTGATCTATTAGAGGATTATAAGAAATCATTTGATGAAGGTACATTAGATTATATTTGCGGCTTAGAGAACGTAAAGAAGAATAAAATCGAGCACAAGGATGTAATTCTTAAAAAGCTAGATGATTTAGATTTATCTCCACTTGAGGAGGATATATTCAAATCAGTTTATGGAAGAATTGAGAATATCACTCCTGCTAAATGTAATCAGGGAATTAAAGAATCCTTCCCTTGCTACGGAATTAATAATGAAATATTAAAGGTATTAGATTATATTAGTGAGAATGATTTAAAAATTAATGATTGTGAAATAGTATATACATCTGATGCATATGAGAATTTATTTAGAGGAATTCTTGATTCTAGAGGAATTGATTATTCAATTAATAACGCACATGCTAAATCAACTAATCTAGTGACATTTATGCTAGATGTATTAGATTATATTAGTAATAATTATAAATATGAATTACTAGAGGAAGTATTAAAGAATAAATGCCTTGATTCTAAATATTTAAATGAATTCTATAAAACATTATATTTTCCAAAATATGTTGTTGGATATGGAAGAAAAAGAACAGAAGAATTTATCATAAAGGATGATTTTACAAATAAGGAAAATATAAAGGAATTCATAACTGACCTATTATCATTTAGAGAAAAGGATGATTTCGACTATAAGCTATTCTTAAAATTTATTTATAAATATGTAAAGAGAAGTAAGGAGAAAAAGTATTTATCAAATAAATTAGATGATTTAGAAAAGTTAATTATCAAATCTGAAAATAAAATTAAAGCTACAATTGATGAATTATCATCAATGAGATATTCAGAAAGTGATGATAATAAATTAATTATATCTTTATTGAATAAATCATTTAGCTTAAAGAAGAATTTATTCATAATTGGATTAAGTCAAAATTATGTTTCTGGAGACGATGTTGAAAATCCATTTGTTTTAGATGCTGATAAATATTATGAATATTTAGGAAAAACAAAGAATATTCATGTATTGATTAACACTAAAAAGAAGAATGAGGAAGCATTAGATTATTATATTAATTATAGTAATTCAAATATTTATTTATTATATTCATATTTTAATAAAATAGATTTTAGACCATCATCACCATCAGTTTATTACCTAAATAAGCGTGGGGTTGTATATAACGAAAAGTCTGATAACGGATGTAACAAATATGATGTAAGTAAAACACCTATCCACTTTGCCAATAAGAGTGTAGTTAGTGTTAATGATGAAGAAGATGATGAATTCGATAATGGCCAATTAAAGGAATTAGATGATCAAAAGAAGCATATGGATGATGAGGAGGCTGTGGTAGTAGATGAGCCAAAGGAGGAAACACACGATTTCCATTTATCACCATCAGCAATACAAAATTTACTTGAATGCCCATTTAGATATTATTATGAAAAAATCAGTCATTTGCCAAATCCAAGCTATCCAAGCCTTGATGATAGTGTATGGCTAGATAAAAATACAAAGGGAACATTCTTCCATGAAATATTAGAATTATATGCTAAAAAAGCATTAATGGAAGAGAACTATAAAAGCACTCTTGATATGAAGATATTTGATAGTGTATTTAATGAAGCATTGAGAAATGCCATTGCATTAAATGCGATAAGCAATCCATCTATTGCTTTAAAGGAGCAAGAGGAAATTAAATCACAGGCAATCAAAGCATTAAATGAAATCATTAGTGATTACAATTTAACTGGATATAGAACTCTTGATTGCGAATATGCTTTATCTAATACAAAATATTCATATAAAAATATTTCGTTTTCTGGAAGCATTGATAGAGTAGATGGAAAGATCATAAATGAAAATGGGGGAAAGGTACTTTACATTAGAATAGTAGATTATAAATCAGGTAATTATAAATCTAAAGGTGATTCTAAGTATGTTCAACATGCCATTTATTCTGTATGCTTGGGTAAGTCAGCTGTAAAGGGATTGTTTAAGAAGGATTACGATGAAATCGTTGTTAATGAGTTTATTTATGATTATGCATTCGATGGTAAGAAGAATGTGTATTCAAAGGATGAAATAGAGGATGAAATAAAGCAAGTATTTAGTAAATTAGATAGATTACTTGCTAATTACATTAATCCTAATGTTAATAGCTGCTATGACGAATTTGATTCTTATTTTAATGAAAAGTATAAAAGTAAAGAATCAAATGACAAGCATGAAAGTAGATTATGTAGCTACTGTAAATATAAGAGTGTATGTATTAAGAGATTAAAGGAGGGAAAAGAATGGCAAATTTAAAATATGATGCCGAAATAAAGGAAAGAGAAGTATTGATTTCTGGTAATGCTAATTCCTTTGTTAAAGCAGGCGCTGGAGCTGGGAAAACATATTCTATAGTTCATAGAATTGTCAATCAGATTTTAAGAGGTGTTAGTGTTTCTGAAATTGTTGCTATAACCTTTACCAACAAATCTGCTGAGGATTTAAGAGCGAAGATAATGGAGGCTCTAGACATTAATTCATATGATAAGGCTTATCAAGATAAGCTAACTGACGCTAATAAGAGGAATATGAAAAATGCACTAATTGAAATTGACTCAATGCATATTTCAACTATTCATAAATTTTGTGGAGATATAATTAGAGAAAATTCAATATATGCAAATGTCTCTCCTGATTTTAAAATTCTAGATGATAGTGAGGATTTTAAAAGATCGAATGATGTTTTAAGAGATTACTTTATTAACAAGATAGATAAAAGTACTATAGATAAAGTATATTTATTACAAAGTAATGCCTCTAATTTAAAGAAGGATATTTCTAATTTATATAATATTTTGAAAAAACACATAGATAAATTAGAAATTGGCGATATTTGTGGAATGACATCAGTACCTAGTATTGATTTAGAGTCTAAGAGCAAGAAATTGCTAGATACATTTATAGAAATTGTAAAGATTGTTAATGAACAAAAGGAGCAAATTTCTCAAAAGCTAAATAAAACTGATGATAGTATCCTATTTAAGAAAGACGAAACAATTCAAAATATAGACTTGAATAATCTAGATGAGATTAAGAGAGAATTTAAGAGCCATTTTACAAATAAATATTTTAATGAAGAATTTTGTCCTTTCAATAAAAAGATATGTAAAAACTGTCTTGATGATTATAATAAATATGCACCAGAATACTTAAATGATTTTGTTACAATAAGAAATGAAATGAATAATTATTATAAGCAGTTAGTATTAAACCAAGCTTATAATGCATACATAGAATTTCTTAATGAAATACAAAATGATCATGACAGCCTATCAAATGATCAATTGCTAGTTGTTGCTAGAGACATATTAAAGAATAATCAAAATATAAGAAGCAAACTAAAGAATAAATATAAGCACATCTATATAGATGAATATCAGGATACTGATCATATTCAAAAGAACATTGCTTTATTATTAACTCAAGATGATCGTAATAATTTTATAGATGATTCGTTATTCTTAGTTGGTGACCCTAAGCAATCTATCTATAGATTTAGAGGAGCAGAGCCTAAGGTTTATTTTGATACAAAGCAATTATTTGATAAGCCAAATACTGAAAAGTATGATTTAAATATTAATTTTAGATCTAATGACAAAATCTTAGAGTATGTAAACAATATCTACAGTAATATAAAATTAACTGATGAAGCTTACTCACCTATGATTCCTGCTGCTGATAATATAATAGATGTAGCAGATTATTCTAATACTAGTAATTTAATTGGTGTTTATAAGACATCTAACGCAAGCCCTGAAGGCATTGCAAGGCTTATTAAGCATATAGTAAAAAACTATAAGCTAAGAAAGGTTGAAAAGGAAAATGATAAAACAAAAATAAGCTTTGTTGATATAAAGTATAAGGATATTATGGTCCAAATGCCTAGCCATACTAAAATGGGCGAATATGTTAATAAATTTGCTGAATATAAAATACCATCAAAGGTGTCAGGAGAAAGTGATTTTTATTCAATTTACCAAATTCGTAATTTTGTGAATTTATTTAGTGGCTTAAATAAAAGAGGTATAGCATCAATAAAGACCGCTAAGGAGGTATTTAGAGTTATTTATCCAAGTGTCTTTAATGGTAAGAATGAAAAGGAAGCTGATAATTTAGCAAATACTATTTTAAATGAGCTTAAATCAAAAATTAAAGGTATGTCATCCTATGGCATAGCTAATTATTTGATTGAACATTTAGAATGGATTAATAAGGAAAATGAAACATTAGAGGCATTTGAGATTAATTCTATTAAATCAAAATTATATCAAATGGTTGAAGAGGTATTCACTACTGATAATGTAAATGGTAAGGATGCTGCAAACCTATTTAATGATTATATTTCTAGTAAGATTGAGTATGAATCAATAATTGATGATAAGGCTGATGCAGTATCGATTATAAATACACATAAGGCCAAGGGTCTTGAAGCACCTATTGTAATCTATGCATGCGTTGGAAAATTTTCAAAAAGTACATCGGTTTATAAAGATGGAAAATTATATATTAATGAAGGCTTGTTAAGCTACATTGATAGCACAAAAATTGAAGAAATCGAAAGAGATAATGTTTTAGAACAAGCAAGACTTGAATATGTTTCTGTAACTAGAGCAAAGGAGGCTTTCATCTTTGTAGATAACGATAGAAAAAGCGTGTTTAAGGATGCTAGCTATTTGAATGATTTACGCGTAATTGAATATGAGGATGATGATTCAGACGATGATGATAGCACTGAGCCTTGCATCTATTCACCAAATGACTATTCTAAAAGAGAGGAAGAGCCATCAATTGTTGTTACTAGCCCATCAGCTAAGGAGAATTCATCTTCAGCAACAAGAGCAAAGGAGCGCGAGGAGGCTAAGAATAAAGGCATCGATGTATCACCTAGAAGACCAAGTGGTAACATATTAGGAACTGTATTACATAAGGCATTTGAATTATTAGTAAAGGAGAAAAAGGAATCTAATAAAATAGATATGAAGCAAATAGTAGATAAGTCTATTGAATTAAACGAGGATTCAATAGATGATTCTGTAATTAATTCATATAATAGATTTATTACAGCTTGCTTAAATAATTTGAATGAGCTATTTGAAGAAGAAGGAATTTATAAAACAGAGCTATATCCTGAATTACCTTTCATTGTTAAATTAGATAATAATGAAATATCAAACGGTTCAATTGATTTATTATCTATAAATGGTAATGAGGTCACAATTTATGATTATAAATCTGATGAGGCTGAATACATTTCTGATGATGTTTTCGAGGTAACCTTAAGAGAGAAATATCAGGAGCAATTAAATGATTATGAAAAGGTTGTTAAGAAGCTTTATCCTAATTCAGATATCAAAAAGAAAATCATTTATTTTAGATCATATGATGAGAAAAGTAGTTCAGTAAAGGTTAAGATATACACTATATAGTTTTTTCTAAAATATGCTGCTAGATATTTGCTAACGCATATAAAAAAGAAAGAGGTGGCTTATATGAGCATAGAGGAAAAATTTAATATTATCTATAAGGGTAAGGAGCGTTTCTATAAATATTTACTTACAGATAATAGAAGAAAGGATATGGAAAATACTAGACCAGAGGAAGCTTTCATAGATGGAGTTAAATACACTGATAATTCATGGGGTGGTTTATTAGTTAATGCTGTTAATTATATCATTAAAAAGAATTATCTAACTAAGGAGCAGCTATTAGGCTTTAATGTGCATTGGTACAATAAAACATTATTCTCTGAAATTCAATTAACTAATTTTAGAGAATTAGATAATGGATTATTTATTAATACTAATTTAGGTTCATTAAGAAGCTATTGGTTTCTATGTGACATCATTTATTATGCAAGTATACAGCTTAATGATTGCTACATTATTGTAAAGCGATTTGGTATTGCTGAGCCAAAGGAGGTTCAGGAATATGTCATCAACAATAATTTATGTCTATATCATAAGCATTTAGCTTTAAAGTTTAATGATGATAAGACTATTGAAAGATATGAAAGAAATATAAAGGTATTAGACAAATATGTAAGTGAGAATACCTCAACTACTAAAAGCTTATTTCTAATTGATAATAAGGTATTATTAGCTAGAACAAAATCAGATTTATTAAAGCTTCTTAAGAAGACCTTAGTATCAAATCAATATAGCTTTGCAGAAAGTATTTTAGAAGATTATTGTGATTTTGCTAAATCAGAATTAGTCTAAAATAGAGGATTAACAATAAAAGCCTCTTCGCAAGAAGAGGTTTTGGTTCTTTAAATTATAAGTAGTGTACCATACCATACATCTCCAAATTATCGATAGTATGGACTGTAAAATATCGATGGTGCAACTACAACTACAAAATATAAGGAGTGATGGTTCTGTCATATGGCAGAAAGTCACTCCTTTTTATTATGCTTAGGACTATAAATTATTTATT
>JAEEGL011458932.1_pt1 | contig 17520 bp, 13 predicted proteins | sample 9134231 | NCBI WGS metagenome assembly JAEEGL01 (sample SAMN16246548, study PRJNA631951) | gut metagenome | biome: gut microbiome; feature: rumen; material: fiber-attached | host: Bos | place: Iran: Karaj | collected 2018-10 | reverse complement strand
CATTAGAGGAGTGATATTATGTTATTAGCTGCAAACTTTGTAGTAGATATTTTATATATCTTACTAGGTATGGTTATTGGAGCTGTTATAAGTTTCTTTGTAACAAAAGGAATATTTACTAAACAATTAAAAGAAAATCCACCAATCAATGAAAAAATGATTGAAGCAATGATGAGTGGAATGGGAAGAAAACCAAGTCAAAAACAAGTAAGACAAGTAATGGCTCAAATGAAAAGATATATGTAGACTTATGTTAGACATAAGTCTTTTTATATTGAATAAATTTGCTTTTTTTGGTATTCTAGTTATATAGAATAAAGAGGTGTTGTAAATGATTTTAAATATTATAGATGATATTTATAGTAATAGTCATTTTACTACTTTATTAATAGGAGCTATTGCTTTTTTAATTGTATTATTTATTGTTGTTTTATATATGGGCATTAAAGATGCTAAAAAATCAAAAGAACCTGTTGTGGAAAAGAAAGACCAAGAAAAAGATATTACTTTTGAAGAATTAACTGAAGAGCAAAAGGAAGTTGCTGAAGATGTTACTTTTGAAATGCCTACAATTACTAAGGACTTGGAAGACTTTAAGAAAGGTGTAGAAGAAGAATTAAAGAATACACCAGAACAAATTCAAGATGTTGAAGAAATAGAAGAAACATCTGAACCTGTTCCTGAAGAAGTTCCAGAGTTTAAAGCAATCGAAAATGAAGATGATGAAATAGAAGATGATTTCTTAAGTCTAATTAGAGATAGGGAAGAAAAACCAAAGGTAGAAGAAGTATCTGAAGAAGATATACCGATGTCTTTAGATGAAATAGATTTTAACAAGAAAGAAGTTCATGAACCAAGGGAAATCAGCAATGATAATACAATGGAAATTGAATTACCAGCTAAGAATGAGGACTATGTTCCAGCTTCAATTAATAATGAAGAAAGAAGAAAAAAAGAGAGAATGTTAGATGATTATTTAACTGCAACTCAAACATTATCTTTGGATGCTATTAAAGAAAAATTGAAAGAATTAGAAGACGATGATTTTTAATCAAAATACTGAAAATAAAGGGAATAATTGACACAAACAACGTCAAAGCCCTTTTTTTTTGAAATTAAATTGTGTTATACTAGCAATGGTGAAAAAGATGGCGGCAACTAAATATGATGAAAATTCAATTAAAATTTTAGAGGGTCTTGAAGCTGTTAGAAAAAGACCTGGTATGTATATTGGTTCCACAGATAAAAGAGGTCTACATCATCTAATTTGGGAAATTGTCGATAATGCCATAGATGAAAGTATTAATGGTTATGGTGATTATATTAAAATCACTTTAAACAAAGATGGATCTGTAACTATAGAAGACCACGGACGTGGAGTTCCAACAGGAAAGCATGAATCAGGTATGTCTACACCTGAGGTTATTTATACTGTGCTTCATGCTGGTGGTAAATTTGAAGAAGCTGGGTATAAAGTATCTGGTGGATTACATGGTGTTGGTGCTTCAGTTGTTAATGCTTTATCTAAGTGGATGGAAGTCACTATTTATCGTGATGGAGAAGTACATAACATTCGTTTTGAAAATGGTGGTAAAGTTGCTAGACCTTTAAAGAAGGTTGGTACTACAAATAGAACTGGTACTACAGTTACTTTTTTACCAGATGTAGAAATATTTAAATCAATTAATTTTTCATATACAACAATTACTGAACGTATGCAAGAAAGTGCCTTCTTATTAAGTGGTATTACTATTGAAGTAATGGATGAAGAAGACGGGAGAAATGCTAAATACCATTATGAGAATGGTTTAATTAACTTTGTTGAATATATTAATGAAGGCAAAGCTGTATTACATAAAGTAATTAATTTTAATGGAATTAAACAAGGAATAGAAGTTGATATTGCATTACAATATCAAGAGGGATATAACGAGAACATCTTATCATTTGTTAACAATGTTAAAACAAGTGATGGTGGTACTCATGAAACAGGTTTTAAATCTGGTATTACTAAAGCATTTAATGAATATGCGAAAGCTAATAATATTTTAAAGAAAGATGCTTCATTTGAAGGATCAGATGTTAGAGAAGGTTTAAGTGCTGTTATTAATTTAAAAATACCTGAAGCTTTATTACAATTTGAAGGTCAAACTAAAGGAAAATTAGGTACACCTGAAGCTAGAACAATTACTGAACAAATAACTTATGAAAACATGAAGTTCTTCTTAGAAGAAAATCGTGAAATAGCTATTACAATTGTTGAAAAAGCAAGTCGTAGTAAAGTTGCAAGAGAAGCTGCTAGAAAAGCTAGAGAAGCTGCTAGAAGTGGTAAAGGTAAAGAAAAGAAAGATAAGATATTATCTGGTAAACTTGCTAAAGCAACTAGAAGAGATCCTAAACTAAATGAATTATTCTTAGTCGAGGGAGATTCTGCCGGTGGATCTGCTATCAAAGGTAGAGATAATGTAACACAAGCTATACTTCCTTTAAGAGGTAAAGTTTTAAATACAGAGAAAGCAAGTCAAAATGATATTAATTCTAATGAAGAATTAAATACATTACAATATGCTATCGGAGCTGGTATTGGAAATGAATTTGATCCAGAAGAATCAAATTATGGAAAAGTAATAATTATGACCGATGCCGATGACGATGGTGCTCACATTCAAATATTGTTATTAACATTCTTTTATAGATTTATGAGACCTTTAATTGAACAAGGTATGCTATTTATAGCAAACCCTCCTTTGTATGGATTAGATTTTGGTAAGTATAAAGAATATGTTGCAACTGATGAAGAACTAGAAGAAAAGAAGAAAACTGCCAAAGGATCTTATAAAGTACAAAGATTTAAAGGTTTAGGTGAAATGGATGCTTCAGAACTATATCAAACAACTATGAATCCAGAAACACGTAGTTTAATAAAAGTTTCTATTACTGATGCAGCCTTGGCTGAAAAGAGAGTTTCAGTATTAATGGGTGATAAAGTTGAACCACGTAAAGAGTGGATTGAAGAAAATGTTGATTTCACATTGGAAGACAACTTTAAGAGGTGATAGTTATGGCGAAGAAAAAAGAAGAAAAAACAATCATAGAGAAAATATATGACTATACACTTGAAGATATAATGGGTGATAGATTTGGTAGATATGCTAAATCAATTATTCAAGATCGTGCTTTACCAGATGTAAGAGATGGTTTAAAGCCAGTTCAAAGAAGAATATTATATACGATGTGGGAAGATAGAAATACATTTGATAAACCATATCGTAAATGTGCTAAAGCAGTTGGAGATGTAATGGGAAAATACCATCCACATGGAGACTCTAGTATCTATGGAGCTATGGTATATATGTCTCAAGACTGGAAGATGAGAGAACCACTTATTGATATTCATGGTAATAATGGTTCTATTGATGGTTATGGACCAGCTGCTCATCGTTATACAGAATGTAGATTAACAAAGTTAGCAGAAGTAATGTTAAGAGATATCAACAAGAATGCTGTTGAAATGACATTAAACTATGCTGATGAAGATTATGAACCAACAGTATTACCAGCTAATTTCCCTAACTTATTAGTTAATGGATCAACAGGTATTTCTGCTGGTTATGCAACTAACATTCCACCACATAACTTGGCGGAAGTAATTGATGCAACTATTTTCAGAATTGAAAATCCAAATTGTAGAACAGAAACAATTCTAAATATTATTAAAGGACCTGATTTTCCAACCGGTGGAGTTATCGAAGGAAGAGAAGGTTTAGTACAAGCTTATGAAACTGGTCGTGGAAGAGTAGTTGTCAAAGCTAAAACAGAAATTGTTAAAGAACGTGGAGTTCATCAAATTATTATTCATGAAATTCCATATGATGTATTAAAAGAACAATTACGTAAAAAAATTGAAGATATTAAGATTGATAAAAAAGTAGATGGTATTGTTGATGTGTTCGATGTATCTGATGAAGAACACATGGCAAAATTAATAATTGAATTAAAGAAGGATGCTAATTCTGAATTAATATTAAATTATTTATTAAAGAATACTGATTTACAAGTAAATTATAATTTTAATATTGTAGCAATTGTTAATAGAAGACCAAAACAATTAGGTATCTTAGAAATATTAGATGCTTTTATTGCTCATCAAAAAGAAGTTGTTACAAGACGTACACAATTTGATTTAGATCATGCAAAAGCAAGATATCATATCTTGGAAGGTTTAATAAAAGCAATTAGTATTTTAGATGATGTAATTAGAGTAATTAGAGCTAGTAAGAATAAGAGTAATGCTATTGAAAACTTAGTAAAAGAATTTGAATTTACTCCTGAACAAGCTAAAGCAATTGTAGAGTTGCAATTATATCGTTTAACAAATACAGATATTGTTGATATTGAAAATGAAATGAAAGATCTTGAAAACAAGATTAATATATGGACACAAATTCTAAATAACGAAGAAGCTTTAAAACATGTTATGAAGACAGAATTAAAGATTGTTAAAAAAGAATTTGCTACTCCACGTAGAACTGAAATAAGAGATGAAGTAACTGAAATCAAGTTAGATATGAAAGCTATGATTCCTAAAGAGAACGTTGTAGTAGTAGTAACTAACGAAGGTTATGTTAAGAAGATTAACTTAAAGAGTTACGCAAGTGCTAATGGTGAAGAAACTGGATTGAAACCAGGCGACTTTGTAACTGGATTATACAGTACAACATCATTAGATACACTTCTATTGTTCACTAATCAAGGACATTACTTATATGTACCAGTTCATGAAATCCAAGATGCAAAATGGAAAGAAATGGGTAAACATATTAGTAACATTATTCCAATTAGTGCAGAAGAAAGAGTTATCTCTTGTATGATGTTAGATGATCCTGATTCTAACTTAATACTATTTACTAAGAATGGTACAACTAAGAGATTAAGAGTTGGAGACTTAGTAGTAAGTAGATACTCTAAACCAATTAATGCAATGAAGTTAAAAGATGATGATGAATTAGTTAGTGTAGTAAAAGATTATGGAAATGCTATATTTGTTTCACAAAATGGTTACTATATTAATATAGATTCTAATGAGATACCTATAGTAGGTGCTAAAGCATCTGGTGTTAAGGGTATTAACTTAAAAGATGATATTTTAGTAGCTGGTTTATCATTAAATGGTGAAGATTATATTAATGTATATACTGATAAGAGTACATCTAAGAGAATTAAAGTATTAGATCTAGATAAGATGACTAGAGCTAAGAAAGGTTCTACATTAATTAAGAAAGTTAAATCATCACCATATCTAATTACAGATGTATTAGCTGTTAATAGTGGAACTACTATTAGTATTAAAGTAGATGGTGAATTTAAAGAAATAAAAGGAACTGATATTCCAATTATGGATTTAGCTTCAACTGGATCTGCGTTAACAAAGAGAAAAATCGAAAGTGTTAGTATTGTTAAAGAACTAGAAGAAATAAAGGTTTCTGAGGAGAAAATGAAGAACAATCAAAAAACTGAAGAAACTGAAAATGATGATAGCGAAGCCGAAGTAGAAGAGATTCACGAGGTAGAAGAATTAACAATCGATGATTTTATTGAAGATTTCAAATTGTAGATACTTAGTTAACTAAGTATCTTTTTTTGTAAACATGTAAAATATTAATTGAAATCGTATTATTCATGTAATATAATATAATTATGAAAATAGAGGAGAAATGATTATGAAAAATAATAGGAAAGGTTTTACATTAGTTGAATTGTTAGCCGTTATTGTAATTTTGGCTATCTTAATGGTTTCAGCAGGAGCAGCTGTTATGTCAACATTAAATAATGCGAGAGTAAATACATTTAAGAATGAAGCTTTATCAGCAATTAGTGTTGCAGATAACTTATATACTGAAATTTCAATGAATCCAACAGATTCAAATATGTATTTAAAAAATAGTAGTGATAACAACTATAAAGGAATGTGTGTTACATTAAATGGTTTAGTTCAAAGTGGTTACTTAAACAAAGATTTACAAGATGGTTCAACAAGAGGTGTTATATTAATTGAAGTTCCATTCGATGGTGGAGCAACTAAGAGAACTATTTGGATTACAAATGGTACTTATGCAATTACTGGTTATGAACAAGGTAAGATTTCTAGTTTAAGATATAAACAAAACAACAATGCTCAATTAAATACTAAGTATTATGATGCACTTAAAAATGCAAGCGGTGCTGGTGTAGTTACTGATATTACAAAAGCCGATCAAATTATTAAATTAGCTCATGGTATTACAGCAAAAGATACTACAGCTGGAGCTTCTTCTTGTAAAGCAACAGGTGCTCTAAATCAAACATGTGGTACTAATGGTGATAATGCAACTTCAAATGGTTATAAGAATACATCTACTAACAGAGTTATTAGTAAGTTCTATGCAGCACCAAAGAATGATCAAAATGGTGGAACAGGTTTGAACTATACTAATATAGTATGTATTAATTCATCATTGAGTAAATAGTAAAATAAAGTGCTTTTAAGCACTTTTTTTATGTGGTATAATTTCTATAATGGAGGGCTTGATATGAAGTGTAAAAAATGCGGTTTTGAATTACAAGATGGCATATCTTTTTGCCCTCATTGTGGTTCTTATAACGAAGAACAAAATAACTTTAAATTTAATGAATTTGATAATAGTAATGAATACAATCCTTTTAATGATAATAGAGGATTTTCTAGTGATGATAATTATATGAATAATAATCAAGTTAATAATGAATTTTTCACTGATGGTAATTATGTAAGTAATAATCATGTTGATGATGGCTTTGGTAGTGATAAAGGATTTACTAATAATGATTATTTAATTAATAGAAATGAACCTGAAGAAAGACCACAAAGAAGACAATTTATTTCTTTAGAATCTAAGGAAGATAGAAAAGGTAATAAGAAAGATTTAATTATTTGCCTTGTTGTTCTTGCTGTTTGGATAGTATTAATTTATGTAATGATTAATAATTTGGGTAAGAAGGATTATTATTTTGAGGGAACAAATGAAACAGAGTTGGTAGATGTTCCAGTACCTACAGTGCCTGAAACACCTAAAACCGAAAAAGAAAAACCTAGTGGAACTACTACTGATTTTCCTGATATAGGAGAAGGTGTTTCTAAATCTGGATATAATGGTATTGCTACAAGTAGTGATAAATCTAGAGTTGTATTTGATAGGCAGTATGTTAAAAAAGGTAATTTAAGTTCCAAAAGTGATGTGTTAAAATATGTTCAAGCAGATAATTCGAAGAACAAATCTAATTGTCCTAGTGACATGGTCTCTTTAGAAGAGAATATGGAGAATAAACTTCAAATAACTGCTGTTAACTTTTGTGAAATGGATAGAGGTTTAGCTAATGAGTTAAAAAATGTAGCAGAGTTTGTTTATAATAAATATCCTAATGCTCGTGGTTATATGACTAACTTTACGGTAGCAACAGTAGCTGAAGATGCTACTTATATGGCAGCATTTATGCCAATGTTTACTTTTGTAAAAAGTAATACTTCTACTGGTTATCCAATTGGTTTAAAATCACAAATTATTTTAAATACTAAATATTTCTTGAATTTGGGTAAAGTTAATAATTCAGTTAGTTATGGTGTAAGAACAGGTTATTTCCCTAGAAATGCAACACCATCAACAACTGTAGCTCATGAGTTTGGACATTATTTGTCTTATGTTGCTATGTTAAATTATTACAAACAAAATGATATGATTTATATTCCACAATCCAAAAGTAATTTAATGTTTACAATATATAATGATTTTAATGCTGGTGATTTTAGTAAGAAAGTATTAGAAGATGCTTATGCACAATATAAGAAATCTTATGGTAGTTCACAATCATTTGATCAATTTAGAGCATCTATTTCTTCATATGCAGTTGCTAAAGATTCGTCTGGTAACTATATATATGATGAAACGATAGCAGAGGCTTTCCATGATTATTATATTAATGGTAATGGTGCAGCACCTGCTAGTCGTGTAATCATGCAAGAATTAGAGAAGTATTTGTAGGAGGGAGTAAGGATGAAAAAGATTTTATTATTAAGTTTTTTGTTATTAATTGCTACTCCTGTAATGGCAGAGTCGTTCTCCATAGATGTTGATAAGATAGATATTAATTATAAGAGTAATAATTTAATTAATAAATTGGATAGAGATTTGAAGATTGATACAAAAGATTTTACTAAAGATAAAAGTGATGATAAGAAAGCTAAAGAATATACTAAAAAAATAATAAATATATTATTTGATGATAGTGATGAAATAAGAAGAACGCATTTCTTAAATGAAGGTTATATTGTGGGAAATGATGGATTTGGTGTTTTAACTTCTTCTTATAACCTTCAAGCTTTTTATGATCAAATAGTAGAAGAAAGATTCAAAATTGATTATATAAAATATATAAATGTTACTAAGTATGATGGAGGAGTAGTTACAACAACATACTTCCCTGGAGTAGAAGTATTTGGTGGCAAGAAAGATTTAATCTTAACATTGATACTTAGAGATGTTGAAGGTCAATACAAGGTATTTGCTGCTTACTATACAACTGGTGATGATTTATTAAATAAATTTAATAAGACAGTTGAAAAAGAAAATAGTGGTAATTTTATTGGTGAAGCGAATAAGAGTATTTCTGTTTCAGGAAATGCAACTGTACCAAGTGAGAATGATTTGAGTACTTTATATAGTGCCAGAGTAGATCAAGTGGTTTCTGTTAGTGCGATGGTTAATGGAGCTGTTGGTAGTTATGGTAGTGGTTTCTTTATTAGAAAAGGTGCTGTAGTAACTACATGGTCACTTTTCTTGAAGATTTTAAATAATTGTGAATTTATTTATGTTAATGATGCTAAAGGTAATGCTTATAAAGTAGATGGTGTTATTGCAGCAGATGTTAATTATGATTTAGTAATACTTAAAGTAAGTGCTGAAGTAGGTGTACCTGTAAGTTTTGAGGATTCAAAAAATCTTAAAACTGATGATAGTGTATTTATGATAAGCAGTAAGATTAATACTGGTTATAGTATTAATTATGGTAGTTTTGTATCTTTGAATAAAGGTGTATTAAAAAATCAATTAGTTATTTCTGAGAGTGATATTGGATCAGCTTTATTTAATAAAAATGGAAATGTAGTTGGTTTTAATACAGGAAGTGTAATTAATTCAAGTATTAGTGTTGCTAATAGTACTAATTATTTAGTAGATATTCAACAAAAATTAAATAATAAGCAATTTGGTGAGATCTATAGTATTAATGTACAAGAGTTTAAGAACAAGTATTATTATCATGTTAATAAAGAAGAAAAAATTGATAATGTAGATAATAAAGTATGGAAGAAATATAAAGATATTGGTGATATTGAAAATACTATTCCAATTGATTTTGTTAAGAGAATTTATAAAGATGGTATTTTAAGTATTAGATATAAGAATACTATATATGGTTCTTTAGATTCAATGTTTATAACAATGGGATTTGAAGAAAAATTAGTAAATGATGGTTATAAATTAACATATAACAATAACACTAAGAGAATATATGAAAATAAGAAATATAGAGTAATAATAAAAGAAGACTTGGATTATGTCATTGTTCTATTAATGGAGATATAAGATGAAAGAATTTGTTAAAGAAAAATGGAAAATTTTAGTGTTCGTTTTAGTGTTATTGGTTATTACAGGTATTGTTTATTTTGTAGTAAGAAAAGTAAGTTTTAGTAAAAATGAATATAAAGGAACTTATTATAAAGTAGTTTATGATGATACTTGGAAGAGTAAAGTTGATAATGGTAATCTAAATCTAAAACATAAGAAGAGTAAAGGTAATATAGATATATATTATAAAGTTTTAGATAATAGTTTAATTGATACTAATTTAGAAGATATTATCAGTGATATCTTAACTAGTTTGAATGAACAAAATAAAAATTATAAATTAATTAGTAAAGTTTATAACAATGAAAAATATGATTCTTTTCAAGTAATGTATGAAACAGAAACAGATCAAAGTATGGTGAATATTTATAAACAAGATAATATATTAATATTTATTGTATATAATAATAGTGTAGAGTACTTTGATATAGTCTTAGATAGTGTAGATAGTATCATCGATTCATTAGAAATATATAGTGGAGAAAGATAAGTAAATTTGTCGTAAATTTACTTATTTTTTTTGACTGCTTTTTTTTAATACTTTATAATTTAATTAAGTTAAAAAATGAAAGGCAGAAAGAGAATATGTGCGGAATAGTTGGTTATAATGGAAGCAAGAAAGCTGTAGATATACTATTAGATGGTTTATCTAGATTAGAGTATAGAGGTTATGATTCAGCTGGAATTGCTGTTAGAGATAAAGATAAGGAAATACAAGTTTTTAAAGCTAAAGGGAAATTAGAAAATTTAAGAGAAAAACTTGAAGGAGAAAAACTAAAAGGAACTTGTGGTATTGGGCATACTAGATGGGCAACACATGGAGAGCCAAGTGAAACAAATGCTCATCCACATGTATCAAATGATGGTAATGTAACATTAGTACATAATGGTATTATTGAGAATTATCAAGAGTTAACAGCAAAGTTAGGAAGACATGATTATACTTTATATAGTGAAACTGATACAGAAGTATTAACAAATATAATTGATTACTATTATAAAAAGTATAAGATGGGTCCAATAGATGCTATTAATAGAACAATGGTTAGAGTTAGAGGTTCTTACGCTATTGCTGTTATGTTTAGAGATTATCCAGACGAGATATGGGTAGCTAGAAAAGATTCACCAATGATAATTGGTGAAAATGAAGATGGTTATTATGTGGCTAGTGATGTGCCAGCAATACTTAAATATACTAATAAAGTTTATTATATAGATAATTTAGAAGCAGCTTGTTTAAAGAAAGATAAAGTAATCTTCTATGATTTAAACGGTGATGAAATAAAGAAAGAATTAAAGGAAATAAAATGGGATGTTTCAGCAGCTGAAAAAGAAGGCTACGAACATTTCATGATTAAGGAAATAAATGAACAACCAGATGTTATTAAGAAAACAATTAATTCTTTTGTTAGAGAAGATTATATTGATTTAAGTAATACTGGTTTAAGTGATGAAGAGATTAAAAACTTTAAACAAATATATATCGTTGCATGTGGATCTGCTTATCATGTTGGTGTATGTGCTCAATATGTATTGGAAGATTTAACAAGAATACCTGTTAGAGTGGAGATTGCTTCAGAGTTTAGATATCGTAAACCAATATTAGATAAAGATGGTTTAGTTATTGTAATAAGTCAATCTGGAGAAACAGCTGATTCTTTGGCAGCATTAAGAGAAGCGAAGAATCAAGGAGTTAAGACATTAGGAATTATTAATGTAGTTGGTTCATCAATTGCTAGAGAAGCTGACCATGTATTATATACATTAGCAGGACCAGAAATAGCTGTTGCAACAACAAAGGCATTTAGTACTCAATTAATTGCAGCTTATGTATTAGCTATTCAAATGGGATATGTTAAAGGTAAGATAAATGAAACTGTATATCAGGAATTAATTGAAGAGATTAAAACTATACCAGAGAAAGTACAATATGAATTAGATCATTTAACTAATAAGATACAAAAATTATCTAGTAAATTCTCTCATATAAAAGATGCTTTCTATATTGGTAGAGGATTAGATTATGCAATTAGTTTAGAAGGTAGTTTAAAATTAAAAGAAGTAAGTTATATTCATAGTGAAGCTTATGCAGCTGGTGAATTAAAACATGGAACAATTAGTTTAATTGAAGATGGTACTTTAGTAATAGGAATTGCTACACAAGAAGAAATATTTGAAAAAACTATTAGTAATTTAGTTGAAGTAAAATCTAGAGGAGCTTATGTAGTAACTGTTACTAGTGAAGATATGGATGTAAGTAAGGTATCTAATTTTACTTTAAATGTTCCTAAAACACTTAAGTATTTTTATCCATCATTAACAGTAGTTCCGCTACAATTAATTGGATATTATATAACTGTTTCTAGAGGTTTAGATGTAGATAAACCGCGTAACTTAGCAAAGAGTGTAACAGTAGAATAATAGGGAGGTTATTTGACATAAACTTCCTTTTTTTTATATAATTATGGCACGTAGGTGATATCTATGAAAATTGATGATGTTGAATTAGCAAGTGTTGCTGTAAGAGCGAGCCAATATCCAACTGATGGTAAACCAGAGTTTTTACTAGTTGGAAGAAGTAATGTTGGTAAGAGTTCTTTTATTAATTCGATTATTGGTAGGAAAGATTTAGCGAGAACTAGTGCTACTCCTGGTAAGACACAAACATTAAACTTTTATTTAGTTAATGATAAATTCTATTTAATTGATGTACCAGGTTATGGCTATGCTGCAGTAGATAAAGATACTCAACAAAAATTTGGAATGATGATAGAAGAATATTTAATTAATAGAGAAAACTTAAAAAGAGTTTTTATGTTAGTTGATTTTAGACATAAACCTACTGAAGATGATTTATTAATGTTTAATTTTATTAAGTTTTATAAATTAGATGTAACAATAGTAGCTACTAAGTATGATAAAGTTAAACAAGGTGAAAAAATTAAACAAGAACGTTTATTTAATGATACTTTTGAGTTGGGTGAAAATGACGATATAGTTTACTTCTCTTCAGTTACTAAAAAAGGTAGAGAAGAAATCTATGATATATTAAATAAGTGTATGGGTGCCAAATAGCACCTTTTTTATTTTGCTGAAATGTACTATAATTAATAATAGGTGAAGATTATGAAGAATAGAAAAGGTTTTACATTAGTTGAATTATTAGCTGTAGTAGTACTGTTGTCAATTTTGTTAGTTATGGCAATCCCAGCAGTATTATCATTTACATCTAGAATGAAACAAGATATGTTTTGTAATAAAGTAGAGACAGTTGTTAAGTCAGCACAATTGTATGGACAAGATAATATGTCTTCTATAGTAAATAAAAAAGTAGGTAAATCATCAACTGATTCTTGTGTTGTTAACGGAACACAAAGATTAGATAGTGATGCTGGTATTCAATGTGTAAAAGTTAAAGTTTCAGTATTATTAGCTAAAGGATATTTATCTAAGGAAGCACCATCTAAGAATGCAACACCTAATGATTTCTTTGATCCAAGAGATGGATCATCTATGAAAGATAATTATGTATTTGCATATATAAAGAATAAGAGAGCTTATGCGGCATATATTTTTAATAACCAAAAAGATGCTAATTTATGTAAGGGATCTTATTATGCAAATGGTACTAATAATATATCTACTGTTTAATATTTTACTTTAAGAAATTATTATGTTAAAATACACGATTGATTGGAGGGGTGGATTATGAAAAAGACAGTTTGCTTAATTGGAAGACCTAATGTAGGTAAGAGTACTATTTTTAATAAATTAATTAAGGAAAATAAGTCTATTATCATGGATACTCCTGGAGTAACAAGAGATCGTATTTATGGAACAGTAAATTATAATGATTATTCTTTTCTATTAATTGATACTGGTGGAATTGATTATGGAAAAGAAGACTTCAATAAAGATATTAGATTACAAGCAGAAATAGCTATTGAAGAAAGTGATGTAATATTATTTATTGTTGATGGTAGAGAAGATTTAACAAGTAATGATTTAGCAATAAGAGACTTGTTAATGAAAACTGATAAAAAAGTTATTGTTGTATTAAATAAATTAGATAATCCTAAGATGCAAGAAGAAAGAATCTATTATTATTATGAATTAGGATTTGAGTATGTATATCCAGTAAGTGCTCTTCATAATTTGGGATTTGGAGACTTGTTGGATGAAGTTACTAGAGATTTTAATAAAGGTGAAGAAGTAAAAGAAGATATACTTAAGTTTAGTATTATTGGAAGACCTAATGTAGGTAAGAGTAGTTTAATAAATGCTTTATTAAATCAAGAAAGAGCTATTGTATCTGATGTAGCTGGTACAACAAGAGATGCAGTTGATACAAGATTTAAATATGAAGGTAATGATTATATTGTTATTGATACTGCTGGTATGAGAAAGCAAGGAAAAATATTTGAATCTGTAGAAAAATATAGTTTAATTAGAAGTTTAAAAGCAATAGATAGATCTGATGTATGTGTATTAGTTATTGATGCTAAAGAAGGTATTATTGAACATGATAAACATATAGCAGGTTATGCAATAGAAGCAGGTAAAGGATTAGTATTAGTTGTTAATAAGTGGGATACTATTGAAGATAAAGATAAAGCTATAAAAGAATGGAAATTATTAATAGAAAATGAATTCCAATTTATGACTTATGTTAAAGTAGTATTCTTATCAGCTAAGACTAAGAAGAGATTACATACTTTAATGCCTGAAGTAATTAGTGCTTATGAGAATAGTAGAAGAGAAGTTAAGACATCTTTATTAAATGATGTTATTAATGAAGCTTATAAGATGCACGAACCTCCAGGATATAAGGGTAGAAAATTAAAAATCTATTTTAGTAGTCAAACTGGTGTGTGTCCTCCTAAATTTACATTTAGATGTAATGATAAAGGATTAGTACATTTCAGTTATGAAAGATATTTGGAAAATCAAATTAGAAGTAATTTTGATTTTACAGGTACACCAATAATTCTACAGTTTAAAAATAGAGGTAGTAAGGATGAAGAAGATAGTTAATCTATCTTTTTTTTTATGTTATAATGAAATAGAGTTGATAATATGAAAAGAATAAAGTTGGGTTTAAAACTATTAATATTATTTGCTGCTATAATGATTCCTTTGAAATCAGTAGTAATGGTAAAAGCTGATAGTGGATGGGATTCATCATTTGGTGGTGGAAGTTCATTTGGTGGTGGAAGTTCTAGTTCTTCATGGTCAAGTAGTAGTTCTTCATCTTCATCATCTTCTTCTGGAGGAAGTAGTTGTGTTGGGGATGAATGTAAATATATTTCGATGTTTGGTGTAATATTTGGGACATTATTTATATCAATTCATTATTTTGCTTTTTTCCAATATCCGTTAGCGTTGTATCTTGCTAAGAATAATAAGCAGAAAGCTAAGAAGATAGCAACGGGTTTGGTATTAGGACGTTTAATACCAGTAATACTACTAGAAACTATAATGCCTATGATTTTCTTAGTAGATTTCATTGGCTTGTTTATATTAAGTTTCATTGCGGTACCATTATTATTAGGTAAAGCATCTAATACATCAGATATTACAGAGATGACATATTACTATGATGTAAGTGATGAAATAATTAATAATAATTTACCTGGAGAAACAATCAATTCATTGAAACATAAATTGTATGATGTGTTTACTGATGTACAAATGGCTTGGATGAATTTTGAGTATGATAGGTTAAGAACTTTATGTGGTGAAGAGTTAGCTACTTCTTATATTAAAGAACTAGAAATTTTAAAATTAAAGAATGGTCAAAATGTTATGAATGATTTTGACTTAAAACAAATAACTGTTAATTCAATAACTAATGTTAATGGTGTTATTGAAATAGATGTAATGTTATATGTATCATTTTATGATTATGTAATTGATGCAAAAACTAAGAAGGTTACAAGAGGAAATAAACGTAGTAAAGTAACTAATCGTTATTCATTACTTTATACTAAAGGAGTTAATGAAAAGGTTAAGTGTCCTAAGTGTGGAGCTCTTGTTGAATCTAAATACGATGTTTGTCCATATTGCAGAACAAAACTAAATTTAGTAAGTTCAGAATATAAATTGGTAAAAAAGAGTAGAATAAGATAAAAGAAACTAACTGTAGTTTCTTTTTTTATGTTATAATTAATAATAGGTGAGACTTATGAAAGTAGATGCTTTTACAAATCCAAACATTGCTAAAGATTTACAAGATGTAAGTCTTTCTGAATTGCAAGAAAATGTAAGTAGGTATGATGTTAGTGCTATTGCTATAGATCCAACAAGACATTCTAGTAATGGAAATGATTGGGTATTTACTTCTCCTGAACATCCTTTGGTTATTGGAAGTGATATATCTTTAGGAGAGTTTTTGGGAATAGATAGTACGTTTTATAATGAACATAAAGATGAATTAGATAGTATTATTGCAGTAATATGTGCTACTGCTAAAGATTCTAGATATTTTCATATTTCTAAAGATTTAGTTACAGAGAAGAACTTAAGAGCTTGTACAAAGAATCCTATTATGAAATATTTATCTTTAGGTTTTGATGATTATGAATTAAAAGTTGAGGATTATGAATTATTAAAAGATTCAAATATAGCAGAAGTAAGAACAAAATCTATTGTTCCAGAGTTAAAGAATATATATGGATCTATTATTGATGTTAATAATAGAGAACCAATATTTATGAATTTAAAATATGATGAACTCATTAAAGCAAAGGATATTACAATTGAAAGTCCTGTTACAGAAAAAGAACTAGATAATTTAAAGTATGCTAATAATTTAGAAGAGATAACTATTAGTGGAAAAGTAGATTTTAAAAATTCTTTTGCAATAATTGATAGAATGGAAAGTTTGGGATTTAAACCCAAGTATAAGTTTTTATTAAAATATGAAGGTGATTATGATTATAAAAATGAGTTTAGCGAGTATTTATTTAATCATTTAGAGTATTTGGATAATGAGCGAATTAGTGTAACTGTAGGTAATGGTCAATTGTATCCTTTAAAGACTTATGCTAAAAATGAAAAAAGATTATTGGAAATGATAAAACCAGCTTTAGATATGAGTCCATTTGAAAAATATTTATTTGCATATAATATTGCTAAAAAGTTTAAGAAATATAAAGAAAAAGAAAAATTTAGTAGTGCTTCTAGAAATCTATATGAAGTATTAGATAGTGATTATATAGTTTGTAGAGGTTTCGTAACACTTTTATCTGATTTATTAACTAAATTAGGCATTCAAAACGATCACTATGGTACTGCTGTAGATATTGGATATGATCATGTAGATAATGATACTTTTGATATACCAGATGATGCTATTGCTACTGTTGGAAATCACGATAGAATTATAGTTAATATTGTTGATCCTAAGTATGGTATTGATGGAATATATCTTGCTGATCCAACATGGGATAATAAAATGGATGAAGATGCTTATAACTATGCATTGTTAACTCATGATGAATATGACACAATGGATAGAAGAAACTTCATGAATATTTATAATGAAAATGAAATGTTCTTTGTTCATTCTCTTGAAGAATTTTATCAAAAAGCAAATATGTGGATGGATAAGTATTATAGTAGAGAAATAGTTAGCAAGAAAAAGAATCTGGCTGCTGATTGGGAAAATGTAAAAAATCAGTGTGTAGAATGTTTAGATGTTCTTGAAAAAATTGAACCTGAATCAGTTAAAAAGATTAGAGAAATGTATGCAAATGTGTTTAGGTCAACAAAACCTACGCACAATGTTAAAGACATGGGAAGAAAACTTGAAAAGATAGTT
>JAEEGL016484975.1_pt1 | contig 17521 bp, 15 predicted proteins | sample 9134231 | NCBI WGS metagenome assembly JAEEGL01 (sample SAMN16246548, study PRJNA631951) | gut metagenome | biome: gut microbiome; feature: rumen; material: fiber-attached | host: Bos | place: Iran: Karaj | collected 2018-10 | reverse complement strand
TGATATGGTGGGGAGGATAGAAACTGCATGTAGAAATATCTCCCCATGCTCCAGTCTTTTTGGTAACACCATCAATAGTGTATTCCGAGCCTAAAGCATCGCAGTTATCCTCAATAAGCCAAAGATTATGTCTATTGCAGAACTCCTTAATCTTCTTTAAGTCAAATGGATTGCCTAAAGTATGTGCCAAGAAAACAGCCTTAGTCTTTTCTGAGTATGCTTCTTCAAGTTTGCTACAATCAATATTATACTGAGGAATTGTTACATCTATAAACACTGGAACTGCTCCATACTGAACAATTGGGTCAACTGTAGTCGGAAAAGCAGCAGCAACAGTAATAACTTCATCACCCTTCTTTATTCTTCTGTCGCCAAGTTCAACAGCTGTGAGAGCCATAAACGCTACCAAATTAGCCGATGATCCACTGTTTACAAGATGAGCGAATCTAACGCCAACCAATTTAGCTATTCTGTCCTCGAACTCATCTGCAAATCTACCTGTTGTTAACCAAAAATCCAGAGTAGCATCTGTAAGAGCCATCATATCTTTATCATCATATACTCTCCCTGAATAGTTAATCCTGTCGCCTTCTGTAAATGTTTTTTTATTTTCCTTGTATTCATGATAATACTCAGAAACCAATCCTTTAATCTGGTTTCTCGCTTCCTGTTCACTACTCCATCTACTCATTTAACATTCCTCCATACAGAAATAATTCTCTATTTGCGACATACATAATTCATATGTATTGTTGCCATCATCTAAATTGTAAAAATCATAAATCTCTTTAAGTGTATCTTCCAGTGTCCTCTTGGGTTTCCAGTCTAGTTCTTTTTTTATTTTTTCTATAGATAACCCCAAATAGGTCTTTTCTTTTGCACCACTTTCATTATCTATTATTTCTTCAAAATCTACACCATATAAATCTGATACAAACGCCGCTATTTCACCCACCGTTTTTATTCCATCGGGTTCAGGACCTACATTAAAAATATTGCACCCGCCTTCAACTTTTTGTGCAATAGTAAGATATGCATCAATAATGTCAAAGATATTTTGCCAAGGTCTAACCGAATGAGGATTCCTGATCTCAGGCTTTTTCCCAAGTGACAGATTGTAATATATACTCGGTATTAATCGATTCATATTATGATCACCGCCACCTAGAATATTGCTCGGCCGAACTATCGATAACGTACATCCTCTTTCAGATAAATACGAATCATAAAAGCTTTGCGCCAAAATGTCTTCGCAGGTCTTTGAAGAAGAATAAATATCTGTTCCTCCAAGTTGGTCATACTCACTAAATAAATATGAATCTATTCCTTCATTATGATATACTTTATCGCTACTTGCCAACACAATCTTACACGGCTGATTTAATTCCTTAATTGCATCAAATAAATTCAATGTACCGATAACATTGGATGAATACGCTCGTTCCGAATCTTCATGGCATTCCTTAACAAAACCAAAAGCAGCAATGTGAAAAACAATATCAGGCTGTATTTCTCTAATTATTCTATTTACAACTTCTTTATCTCTCAAATCTCCATAGTAACTACATATATTCAACTTATCTTTTATTCTACTATACAAAGATTCTTTCTCTTCTGGTAGTGAAAACCCTTTTACATCGCACTTAAGATATGATAAAACAGTGCTAAGCCATGCTCCAACAAAACCAGTATGTCCTGTAATCAATATTTTTTTCCCAAAAAAAACGTCGTGCATCTTTATACCTTTACTACATTTTCATAAGTTGATTAAATAGTTTTCGATCAATTAACGGTTCTTGGTCTTGATTTGGCTTTCCATACTGTAATTTAGGAATAATATATGTATCTTCAAAATAGCATATTTCCAACAAGAATGGCATCGCATCATCAATTATATCATCAGCATTATCTGTAATTTCATCAATCGTCTCTATTTTTTTTGCTTTTAAACCATATGCCTCTGCTATCTTGACAAAATCAGGCGAAGAATACCCTCCCTCAGGTTTTGTTTGAAAGAAAACACTATCAAAATACATTTCTTGAAAATGTCGAATCATTCCAAGAGCATTGTTATTAAAAACAATAATCTTTATAGGCAATTTTTCCCTAAATATATATTGTAATTCTTGGATATTCATCTGTAATCCACCATCACCACATATACATATTATAGGTCTATGATTGCTTCCATAGTAGGCACCTATAGCAGAAGGCAAGGCATGTCCCATCGCGCCGAATCCACCACTAAACAAAACTCTCTGTTTCTCTTTTAACTGTAAAGATTGCGCAACCCAAACTTGATTTTGTCCAACGTCTGTAGTTATTATACTATTAGACGGAAAAAAACTACTTATAGCCGCAATGTAATCATTAGGAGAATTGTTATCGTATTTTTTTAGCTTGTAACTAATTTCAGAGCATATATTTAACCACTCTGTATAATCTTTTTGAATATTTATTTCCTTGATAACATCTGTCGCATCTGTAACGTCCATACAAAACCCTTTTTCATCCGTATGAACTTTATATTTTAATTCACCTTCATCAACATCAACCCTTATTATCTGAGCATTGGGGGCAAACGACTCTCTTTGGGCTCCCACCTGCCTAATATCCATTCTACTCCCTAGAGCTATTATCAAATCACTTTTTGCTGCAGCAAAATTCGCAGCACGTGTACCATACGCGCCTAAAAAACCAATGTTGTACTTATTTGGCCCAAGTATGTCAAAAGCTATCATACTTGTAAAATATGGTATATTATATTTTTTTATAAACTCTCTAACAATTTCTTTTGATTTTTCATCGCGGATACCATTTCCTAAGAGAACGCAAGGTCTTTTTGACTTTAACAATTCATTCACAATTACTTCTCTAAATAATTCTTTTTCAGAATTATCAAGTTGCATCTCAACATTATTATACCCCTCCAATTCTACTGGATTAATCTCTGCTCTTTGAATATCCATCGGTAAATCCAAAAAAACAGGCCCTTTTCTGCCGTCCATAGCAATCGAATATGCCTTTTCCATATAATATTTTATTTTTCTAGGTTCATCTACATACGCAGCATATTTTGTAAATGCTCCTACAGCCTCGACATTATTCGCCTCTTGAAACCCTCTTTGTCTTAATTCTAAGTTCCCTTTACTCTCATATCTATTGACATTTCCGGAAATAAACAAAACCGGAATTGAATCAAAATAAGCATGTGCTATTCCTGTAACTAAATTAGTACATCCAGGCCCTCCAGTAGAATACGCGACACCTATTTTACCCGATGTAACCGAGTATCCACAAGCAGCAAAAGCAGCACCTTGTTCATGATATGTCACGTGTGCATGTATTTTATCTCTTCTTTTATTAATTGAATCTAATATATTTGTGACAGAGCCACCTGGATATCCAAAGCAATCTGTAACTCCAACTTTAATTAAGAATTCCACAATATAATCTGATATTTTCATAAATTCCCTCATACAATCCTTTAATTAAAGAATTCTTAAATCATCTTGTTCTACAGTGACTATTTCCACATTTTTTCCAATTTTCACGTATATTTCGCTGACAATCTCGTCTATATACATCGGTCCTAATATCATTATTATATCCACAGGCTCGTATTTGAAATAATCAACTCCAACAATTTTTACATGCGAAGCAGGAGCGTAGCATCCCTGCTTAAAGGATGCATTATCAATAATATATGATATACTATCGCCTACCCCGGTTGTAGAAAGAACTGTAAACGCGAAATGGCCTGCACACCATACAGCTATTTTCTTTCCCTCGGATTTTGATTTATCTATGAATTGGCAAATCCTTTTTGATAAAGCTTCGACATCACTCCAAATAGTTTTTAGGTTAATTACCTGTCTGTTCTTAACTATTGCATAATTATAAAGTCCTATTTCCCCTTGTTCAAGGACATCAAACCCATTCCGCTGCAATAAGAAATGTAAGGTATCCTGACTATAATATGCTATATGATCAGCTGTGATATCGTAGAATCCTCCTGGTCTGATTAAATGTTCCAGAGATGGAACTTGGATCAATCCAACTGCATCATCGACAAGGTTTTTTTTCACTCCTCGAAGCATCTCATTGGGATTGATTAGTCTCGCTGGATACGCGAATGACACAAATGCATCGTAGGGTCCATCTATGTATAATTGGTTCTCATCCTCAGGATTCCCTCGAAAAACATTTACTCCTTCTTTCTTTCTAGCTATTTCTACAAAACCAACATTGTTTTCAATACCATATTCTTTTATATCATATTTCGTCATTTCTTTAAGAGTCCTAAGGAAGCCTCCCTTTCCCGCTCCAATTTCAATTATTTTTTTCCCTTTAAGATTATAACTCTCTATTAAATGTTCAAATTGTTTTTGGCGCATTTTTATAAGGACACCGCTTCGTTCTCCAGCTCGTGTAGAGTCAAGATAATATGGTACTGGTTCACAGTCAAACTGAACAAGACCACATCCCTTACATTGACATAAATTGAAATCAATCGGTTTATCCAAGTTAACATTCTCTTTCGTGGGTAAATCCTGAGATTTTGAAGGCATGTTTTTACAAACATATAAAGGTCTATTAAATAGTAAATCGCCGCAAAGTATACATCTTTTTCTCATATTATTGTTTTATACAATTATCTTGCATTTTCTCCTAATTTTACTAATTCAATTATACCGTCATAAAAAGAGATTTTAGGGAACCAGCCCGTATCCTCACTTAATGCGGTATTATCAACCCTTAAATTCATTACTGCATTTTCTGGATACTTTAAATCACCAATGCCCAATTCAGATCCAGGCGATACAATCTCTTTTATAATTTCTACATACTCTCTTAAAGGTCTTTCATCGCCACTTCCTATACAATATGTTTTGCTTTCATTTATCATTTTCCCGACCAGGTAGAAGGCTTGACTTACATCTTTGACATTTATATAATCCCAGATTTGCTCCAAAGGCGAAAATGAACATCGCTGATTTAATTGTAACTTCTTTATAGTAGATGATATCAATGAGTTTTCTCTGTCATATTTCCCATATACGCTAAATACTCTCATCCAAATAAATGATATTTTGTATTTTTGGGCTAATATTTTCCCTATTCTACCTGCGGCATAATGCGCAATTCCATCTACTCTTACAGGGTTACATTGGCTATCCGGAGTTATTACTCCATCAATTAACCCATACTCTGACTGGCTGCCAGCCCATACAAACGTCTTGCACCCTAATAAATTAGCAGCGTCAACTGCATATATTACTCCTTGAATTCCATGGCATTTTTCAACCATATCCTTCGAATCCTCTTCATATGTTGCAGTTCTAACCCAAGCCAAATGATAAAAAATATCACATTCCTCATTTATTTTTTGTGGAAGAGTACTATAGTCCAACAATTCGCAATCAACTCTTTTTATTCGACTATCAGAAGGCATCCTATACCATTTCTTTGTATCCGGGCGAACAACAGCATATATAACCTCAATGTTTTCGTCTTTCAACAAAGTTTCCACTAACGAGATTCCTATCATACTAGTCGCACCTGATACAATTACTTTTCTCATTTAATCACCTTTTTATATTTATTTTTCTTGTGTAAAATTAATTCTTTCTTCTTCAATAACCATAGGTCTATTAATAACTCTAGTATTTATATTCATAACATACTCTCCTAAAAAGCCTAAGAAAAGCATTTGAATTCCTCCAAAAAACAAAACGCATAGTAAAATGGGCATATTCCCCGCCGCAAAGCTGTCCCAAAACACAAGTTTTAATATAAAGTAAACTATACCTATTATAAAGCTAAACCCAGCTATAATAATTCCTCCAAAAGTGGCCATTCTAAGGCCCGTTTTAGTGTAACTAGTAAAAGAAAGCATGGCCGAATCATAGTATCTCATAAAATTCAAAGAACTACGACCCCCTTTCCTTCTTTGTTGAACATATGGTATTTCAACCCTATCTGGTGCATATTCAGCAACTATTCCTTTTATGAACGGTGTGGGATCGTTTATTTTTCTTAAAACCTGTATGAATGATTTATCATACAGACCAAATCCCGTGAATTGTTTAATCTGTTCAACTTCGCTCATTTTTTTAAAAATCCGATAATAAATTTCCCTCGCCAAATATACTATTTTGTTTTCCTTGCTATGAGTTTTTATCATACAAACCACCTTGTTTCCTTCTTCCCATTTTTTAACCATAATAGGAATCATTTCAAGCGGTTCTTGAAAATCTGCATAGAGCAAAACTGTACAATCTGCTTCCGATTCTCTCAAAGCAAAAAAGGGATTCGTATTCGGACCACAATTAATTCGATTAAAAATAGCCTTAACTCTTTTATCTTTTTGACAAATATCTTTCAATAAATCTCTACTTTTATCAGTGGATTTGTTATCTACAAAAAGAAGCTCGTATTCGTAATTTGGTAATTGTGTCAACATCATTTGAGTAAGATCTGCATATAATTGGGGAATATTCGCCTCTTCGTTATAACAAGGAATCGCTATAGATATTTTGCTCATTTATGCTCCCTCTTATCGTAATAAATTTGAAAATAAAGGTAATTGACTATCTTTTTCCGAAACAATTATTTTATCTAACTTCGGCCATGGAATCCCAAGCATATTATCGTTCCATCGAATTCCATCAGAATATTCTTCGACAAATGCCGAATCATATGCACTATGAAAACATGAATCAACTAGCGCCAGCGTCCCTACAGCGTAATTGTTGGGTACTATAATAGAAGTTCCTGGTATTAAGTCGACTTCTACCCACTTGCCAAAAGTATTTCTTTTTCTATCGATATCTACTACTACCGTCCATAAATTACCATCAATACATGTTATCAATTTCGTTTGCGGACTGCTGTTTTGAAAATGAATTCCTCTCAATACCCCTCGTGAGCTTTTCACAATTCCTTCCTCAAAAGGAGAAAAGCATATATCTTTTTCTAAATATTCCGAAGTAATAAAAAACTTATAAAAGTCACCTCTTAAATCTTGATGACAAAATGATTTTATTACTACAACTTTTTCCAACTCAGTTTCTGAAATAAATAATTGTCTCAAGCCAAATCCTCCTCTAGCAAAAATACGATTTATTCAATACCATATTCGATAAACTGAGCATCTCCTGGAAAGAAAACACTAATGTTAGCATGACTAATTAATCTATCTCCTATATTTTGCCCTAATAGTTCAAATAATCTATATTTAATAGCTTCTTTTCTAGAAATATTGTTCGAATATACTATTAGGCAATCTGTACTATTATCATCAACTTCATCATTATACTCTTTCATATTATACCACTCTCTATTTACATAGTCTTTAAAATCACCTGGTAGCCCTGTCTCGTACGGGTATACTAGTCTTTTTTCATCACCATACACCTCTTCAAATATACCGTTATAGCAATAAAATCTATTCTCATCATTTTCAGATGCTATACATATTGTATTATAATTAGACAGTTCATAATTTCTTGATAAATATACTTGTAAAGTCTTATTTACATAATACGTTTTTTGGTAATTAGAATATGAATATATAAAAATATTGCTTGAAATCAACCATAAAACTATAACAATTGTATATTTCAATTCTTTTGTTAATCCTAATTCAATTATTGAATAGAAAAAAATCGAAAACCCAAATGGGAATAATATCAAATGTCTACTGTCAAATCCCATTATTTCAATGTTTTTTCCAGTCTCAACATACGGAAATAAAGAAAGATACATAATAAATAGCCCTAAGACAATATTATAATATAATTTTTTTTTCTCAATATGTATCAATCTCCTCTTTTCATTTTTTGAAACAAGAAAAGAAATAAGAATGAAAATTAAAATAGACAAATATGTTAGAAAAATATATTTACAGAACGGACTAGTTAACAATCCTATCACCTGTACTAAAACGATCTGCATTGTTTTTACAGTTTCATGCAAAGACCTAATGATTTGTGCGTAATTAACTGAGTTATAGTCAGCATAAACACCGTGAGCTGGAAAAAAACTTCTTAGATAAAAAAACAAAAACGGAATAACAAAGAAGTCAATCTTAAATAATATTTTTTTTATATTTTTTTCTTTAACTGCTATATATAACCATACCAATCCCATGAATACTAATAACGAATTAAGAATATATGAAAAGAAAAACAAAATTAGAATCGCTACGCGATCAAATATTTTTAATTTTTCATATTTATATACCAATAAAGCAAAAGCTAAAGAAAAAAGGGCAAGGCCAAGAGAATATGGCAAATTTAACCTTTCAATTCTAATATCATTCACCGGAACACACATATATATAATAGTTAGCAAAAAAGAATTCTCAATCCCAATGTTTAAGCATTTTTGGGATATATAATAAAATGATATCATAGATGTAAAATGGCACACCAATATCAAAAATTTAAAACAAATGTCGGGCATACAACTCATTAAAAAAACAATTGGATAAAATTCTGGTTTTCCCATTTCTAAAGACCATATCTTTAAACCCACTTTAGATATGTTAACTATACACCAATCATCTACCCACATTCCCGAAACAAATAGTATTAATCCATGAGTTATTAAAAAAAGGATTAGTAAAAGCATTAAATACAATTTTTCATTGGTAAATTTGCTTGGCATTATTCAATCACTTCTCCTTTATTTTTCAGATTCAATCTCGCAACAAGGGTTTCCGAAAGCAACCGTACCGTTTGATATGTTTTTCACTACAACACTTCCTATTCCAACCATTACTTCATTTCCAATTTTTATTGATTGTCGAACTACGGAACCTGCTCCTATATGAGAATCTTTCCCTATATTAACGTTTCCGCAAATCACTGTTCCCGGAGCAACATGAGAAAATTCGTCTATTATGCAATCATGTTCTATAATTGCACCAGAATTAATAATACAACAATTCCTAAGTACAGTTCCAAAATTGATTATAGCTTTCTTTCCCACAAAGCATCCCTCGCCTATTTGAATATCTTTTGATATAACCGCTGTCGAATCTATAATGGTGGGAATCTTAAAACCTATTTCTTTTAAAATTCCGTATATTTTTCTCCGAGGCAAAGTATTCCCCACACTTCCAATCGAAACAAACGCATTATCCCATCCGCTCTCATATAAATGGACTAAATCATCGTCTCTACCCACGTAATGCGCATTTAAATATTCATTGGTTACATTATTATCAACAATCCCAATTTCGTCGTATGTATTTAATAAAGCAAGGCTGTCAATTATTGAACGACAATGACCCCCTCCCCCAATTAAAAGAAGTCTATTCATTCGTATCCTCCGCACTTTTCCCTAACAGTTTTTTTCTCATCCTCTCAAGTTCCGGTAACTGACCCATGTCCATCCAATCGTTTTCGCTAATAGGGAACACGGCGACTCTGTTGCCTTTAATTCTTTCCATTTCTATTATCTCCGGAAAGCCTATTGCTTCTTTATCCTTTAAATCTTCAATCACTTGAGGCTCTACAATATATACTCCTGTATTAGTAAGAAAAGACATTGAAGGTTTTTCACTAATTTTTGATATTATTCCTTCAACACCCGCTTCAACAATTCCATAAGGAATCTTAAGATGTTTGTATGCACAAATCATTGTAATAACATTTTGATTCTCTTTATGAAACCTTATTGCATCATTATAATCAGATGTTAAAAGAACATCACAATTCGCAAAGAAAAAGGTTTCCTTCATTTTTCCGCGAAGTAAGCTTAGTCCTCCACCTGTGCCTAGCGGTTCATTCTCGTCGTACCAGGTAATATTATATAGATTATTATCTGCAAAATATGCCTTAATTAGTTCTTTCTTATAATTTATAATAATATGAAATTGTTTACAATCATACAATTGGTATTCTCTCATTATTTGTTCTAAAATTGGGACATCCCCCACTGGAATTAAAGGTTTTGGCAAAATACGAGTATATGGATCTAATCTCGATCCTTTTCCCCCCGCATTAATAACCACTGGCACATTAATTGGTCTATACACCCTCCTCTTGCTTTCTCCTAAAAAAACATCCCTAACACACTTCTCTTTATCTATGATAGGAATAGCGACATAATTCTTTTTATGATATAGGTGTAAAGCTTCTTCAATCGAATATGCCACTTTAGGATAACAATTCGCAGCTTTCATAATATTATCATCCGTTTTGCCACCCGATATCAGGTATCTTCTTACATCTCCATCCGTAATACACCCTCTCAATTTTCTTTCATCGTTGGTAACAAATAAAATACCATATGTATTAGCATCTATACACCTCATACCCTCTAATACAGTCATATTGTCATTACCAAGAAATAAATTTGTGTTATTTTTTCCCATTTTTTTACCTTTAAATTCGAACATTCTTTAGATTTTGCATTCTTTCATTTATAATCTTTTTCACATATCTTCTCTTTTATTCCCAAAACCTCTTAATCAAATTTATTAATTGCAAAATAAGCGTTCTATTTTTTATCATTAATCCCATGCCCAACACCACATAACAAATTAATAACAAGACCCTAAGCCATAAAATACTATATGTAAGCAAAACGACTGGAGTTGCGAAAATAATTATAACTATCAATGTGTATGAAAACCTATTATCAAAAACCTGAAGCATTCCCTGCTTTTTTACAATAAGTATATGAAGAACAAATGTAACCAAAGAAGAAAACAAAGTAGTATAAGCCGCCGCTATATATCCGAATCTATTAATAAGGTAATAATTCATAATCAAATTTATTACCGCTGATAACACCGTCGCAATTGAAATCCCTATCGTTTTTTTATTATAAAATTCTATATTAATGTAAAACGTAGCAATACAATTTATCACACATGATACAATAATAGGCGGCATTACAAAGGATGATTCTAAATACCCCTTCCCTCCAATAATCAAACTTATTTCAGGTGCAATAAAACACAAAAATATAGCTCCCATCGATACCGCTCCCATTATCCGTTTGGATATTTTTAAAATATCTTCTAGATTGTTATTTCTCAACTGTTCAAAAAACCATGGTACCCATGCCTTATTCATTGAAGAAGCTATCGCCGTGACAACCATAGATATTACAAAAGCAAGATTATATAACGCCGTTTTTTCTTCGCCACAATAATTAGTAATCATTATCTTATCAGATGATAATAAAATGGTTCCCGCAAGCGCGTGAGGAATAATGGGTATAGCAATCTTAAGTGAATATTTGACATATTCATTTTTAACGAGTTTGCTTCTTTTCCAATTCTTTAACGCAATAGCAGCACCAACCAATGCATTTGGCAGAATGCCTCCAAGCAGTATTCCAAATAATTTATCCTTTATTATTAAACCAAAACATATAGTTGTTGAAATAGTAGCAATGGTGGTTGCTAATGTAAGTATTGTTGACTTCTTATATCTGATCCTTATTCTTTGTTCAGCTTGAAAAATATTTATCGGATTACTTAGCACAATATACATCACTAAAACCGGAAGATACTCTGCTTTGATGTTAAAAACATCTGAAAAAAAACGACTAAATACCAAAATAATACTACAAAATATTACTGGAGTAATGTAACTCAAAATCGTAATTGTATTAATATAATCGCAAAAATCCCTTTCGTTACTATAATCTAAAAAAGCAATGCTAACTGTTGCCCCTAAATCCAAAGCCAACAAAGAAATCAAAATACTTTGATATGATAAAAAATTGCTATATTGGCCATATTCAGATTTTGTCAATAGTCGAATATATAGAGGAGTACATATATATACCATAACTTTAGATGTTAGGTTAGCGATTATATACCAAAATGCTGCTTTTATTGATTCTTCATTCTTTTTATTCATAACGATATTGTAAAAAGTGTTTTTCCTAGTTCTTTGAAATCAGTTCAGATAATAGTATATGCGGTTTTGAAAGCATAATATACTTTCTATCCTTCAATTCTTCAAAATATTTTCTATCAGAAACATCATCAATAACAACTGGAATACCTAGTAGATACGCCTGATATAATACCGTAGAATCAATAGCAATAACCATTCCTGCGTTTTTTAATGATGACCATATATCTACTTTACAATCTTCTATTTTTTTTTCACCAAAAATATCTTTTTCTTTCCCACTACTATATAGAGGATGTAATCTGACTGAATAAAATAGCCCCGTTTTCGCTAACGAATCCTTAATTATTTCCAACTGTCTTTTAGTGTGTAACTGAAGATAATATTTGCAATATCCCACATTAGATATAGCACAACCATCCAAAGGAACATTCATTTTATTTACCAAATATTCAGTATTAGAATTCCGTAAAAAATGAAATAATTGAATATAATAAACATCATAAACGTAAAACCTAGAAAAGCGAAAAAAAGCTTCCCTAGGATTGTATAGCTTTTCTCCATGCATTACATTATAGTGTTTTACATTATTCATTTCGCAATATTTGGTTAGAATCGAACTCGTAAATGAATACTCACACGAAGAAAATATAACAGAGGGCTTGTATTTTCTTATTGCATCCGAATATGAAGCGATTCTGCATATGCTCTTATACGAAAAATAAAATGATAATGGATACCTTTTCAATAAGTTCCTAATAAACTTCAAATCATCGTTTGTAAGCGAACCCTCATAAAAATCTTGAATCGCACAAGTTCCGAAAAAATCGTCTGGCAAATAGTTTTTAATCCAATCCATCGTTAGCACAGCATCAACTTTTTTTTCGTATTCAGATATATTTTTTTTATATTGAAATATTTTAGGGATTATTAAAAAAAATGAGATAGCATTAGCAATTATTGATTCATAAATACTCATAGTATCCCATTTTTGACATTTATATTGAAAATATGATCTCTGAATATCGTCTATAGGTTCTGGAAACTTGCTTATATACTTTTCAACTTTATTGGCTTTATGCTTAAGAAAACGCCCTCGATTTATTAAAATTTTATTATATATTTTTTTAAAATATAAATTAATATTCATATATAATCATAAGCCTTTTTTACAATTAACAAATATTTCTGATCCAACGCCTTGTATATAGTTTGACATTTCATATAAACCATCCAACACGGTTCTGTCAATTATTTTGTTTTGAACCATTGCATACATCTGTTCATGCGTAAACGGTTTTATGAAATAGTCACCTTTGTCAATAATCTTAAAAAAATGACCAACTAAGTCCTCTAATTCTTCTAAATCAAATATTCTATTTTGTTGGAGTTTCACATTTCTTTCTCCAAATTCTTTTGTATTTTTAGAAATACCCATTGCCAAAGCAAGTAAACGATGAAATGAATTTGCATTTGGAACATTAATATGAACAATTGTTTCTATTCCACAAATCTTAGCTATATCCGCTAATATTTGCTGAGGATCCTCTACTTCATGAAGAAGTGCACTACAAATAATTAAGTCAAATCTATTTTCCAATTCCGATTTAAACGTAAAAGTTTCGTTAAAACCTTTTATTCTTTCGTTATTTCTAGAAACAATCATTGCATTATTGAAGAAAACAGGCGCAGGTTCGACAAATACATATTCGTCAAATTGATTCTGATCCAAATACTTAAAAATTGGATCCATACCTACACCAATTTCTAGAATTCGCCGAGATTGATATTTTTCTATTATAGATAACACCTTTTTTCTTCTATACTCAACTTTATATGTCTCAAAATCTTCTATAATATAACTCTCTTCATACTTTAGAAGGTCCCTCATACCGATTTCTCCCTCAACTATTTCTTTAAGTATTTTATTTTCTCACTCAACTCATTATATGCAATTTTTTCATTATAAACTTTCCTGATACGAAAATATGGCTTAAGTTCTCCACCATACTCTCTGAAAGATTTAGATATTCTTTTTATTACAGATCCCTCAAAATCGAACCCTAAAGATAAATCGTGCGATAAGCAGATTTCATCCCAGGTCAAAGCCGCGTAAGCATCTAAATGAGAATACTCCGGCATCGGCCCTCCCATTATTTTGTATAGATACTTTTCATCCCATATAACATATGATAAACAAGCTATATTGCCATCCTCGCTCCTTCTTAAAAGTAATCTGCCAGAATCGTGCTTTTCACAGCTATCAAATAGTCTATTTAATAATTCAATCGAATATGGACATGGCATTCCTTGCTTTTCAAAGATTTTTATATAATTATCGTAAAACTCATTAATACTGATTTTTTCTTCTGATAATACCGAATTCCTTTGTCCCTTCTTTATTATACTTCTTTGCTTGCTTGATATTCCTTCCCATACATTATCAAGGTTTGATGTGTCATCGATAACATACGAATATCGAGTTATTGCACTAAAACCATTCCAATAAAACGGAAGCCAATTGGTAAATGACCAATGAAATTGTTCCTCAAAAACATCTAATCCCATTTCATCTACAAAATGGCACGCCTCATCTATCACTTTTTCTTCAAATTTTGCTTTTGCTATTCTCCCCGAGTTTTCTGGATAAAGAAATAATAATCCATTATTTTGCGTTAGCAAAGGTCTTGTGATATACTTGAAATTACCTCTTTTTTCAAGATAATAGGGCATTGCAGCTACTACATCTTTTCCGCTATAATATATCCATACATCCCAATTCTCCGATCCACAAACGGCATCCATATACCATGCCTTTGCGTAAATAGGTACGTATATTTTTTTTATGAATTCTTCGTATATCTGTTTATTATTCACTGCCCAACCTCGTTTTCTAACTTAAGAAATATGTACTCATTGCTTCCACTTATTAACAGTATCTATAATATGTTCAATCTCGTTTTCTGTCAGTTCAGGAAACATCGGAAGAACCATCGAGTGATTGGCGGCAAATTCAGCATTAGGGTAATCTCCTTTTGAATATTTAAGTTTTTCATATACCTTTTGTAAATGAAAAGGAACGGGATAATAAACTCCACTTGAAATCCCATTTTTCAAAAGATAATCTCTAAATTCATCCCTCTTATCCACAATAACTGTATATACATAATAAATATGATTATTACCACTGGCAATAACTGGTTTTTTTATTAGATTGTTGTTAATCTCTTTATCATAACGTCCCGCTATAGCCTTTCTTCTTTTGTTCCATTCATCTAAATATGGTAACTTAACATTCAATATTGACGCTTGGATGGCATCTAATCGTGAATTGTATCCTTCTATGAAATTATAATACTTTGGCAAATTTCCATTAAAGTCCATTATTTCCTCGGAATAATCCAAATTATATTGCAACTTATACGAATATAAGCCATCTATTCCGCTTCCATGACTTCTAAGTGCTCTGCATTGTCTGTATAAACTTTCATTGTTTGTAATTATAATACCTCCATCGCCAGCACACCCCAAATTTTTTGTTGGAAAAAATGAAACGCATCCAATATCTCCCATAGTTCCCGCCTTTTTCCCCATATAATCCGCTCCTGCCGCTTGAGCGCAATCCTCTATAACTCTTAATTTATTTTTGTGAGCGATATCTGCTATTAATTCCATATTAGCACATTGCCCATATAAATGAACGGGGATAATCGCTTTAGTTTTGCTAGTTATTCTGTTCTCTATTTCTTCTACACTAATAGTAAAAGTATCCAAATCACAATCCACAAACACCGGTACTGCCCCAACTGATGTAATCGCCTCTGCCGTAGCACTGAAACTAAAATCAGTTGTGATTACTTCATCGCCATTCTTTATACCACAGGCTCTCAAAGCAATAACTAATGCATCTGAACCATTGCCAACGCCTACCGCGTACTTAACACCACAATAATTCGCAAAGTTTTTTTCAAATGTATCTACCTCTTCTCCTAGTATATATTGTCCGCTCCCAAGAACGCCAATAACCGCCTCATCAATTTCTTCCTTTAGTGCTTTGTACTGTCGCAAAACATCCATAACAGGTATCATATTAATCTCCATAACATTCTTTTATAGTGTCTGTAAACAAGTCAAGAAACTGTTCACTTATTCTTTCCGAATCAAATAATTCATCAAATAGTTTTGATGAACACTTAGCCATTTCTTTTCTTTGATTATCGTTGTCAATCAGGTATTCTATAGCGCATCTGCATTCTTCCACATCTCCTTCTTTATACACAATTCCCGCGCCATATTGGGTTATGATTTCTTTAGAAAGACCTTCTAATGAACTGACCACAGGCAATCCTGCAGAAAAATACTGGACCACCTTGTTACTGATGGCATTTTGGAATCCATCTGAGTTCTTATATGAATAAGCTCCGCATTTTGATATCATAAGAAGCGATTCCATCTGTTCGCGATTAAGCCACCCTGGAAAAATTATTTGTTCGCAATCATTCGCCAAATCTTGTAAATGTTTTTTTTCATCACCATCGCCAGCAATAATTAACCTAAAGTCTTCTTTGCAAGAGGAAATTATTTTGCACGCTTGTATTAAAGTATCGTAATCACCTTGTTTCGATAAGGTTCCAATTAAACAAATATTCCAAGTATCAATTCTTACATTTTGTGAGTTCCACCACTCGAGTACGTACTGGTTTAAACAGTCATTTTTGATTCTATTATTCGCTAAATAAATAGTCCTATCCAATTGTGTCATTTTTCTATTGGCTAATGACAAACCCCATTCAACAGAAGACGGAATAACTCCTATAATAACGTCAGCTTTTTTTAATGTTCTTACAGCATCATAATGCATCGGAAGCAATAATATTTTCCCAATCATCTTCAAATATGCTGGAAAAACTCTAATAAAATAATCCGGCCATTCATCTCGAATATCGATTATCACAGGAATTTTATGTCTTTTCCCATATAAAACACTTTTTTTTGCAAACTGTTGCGTAGCCCAAGAACAAATAATAATGTTAGGTTCTTCATATTTCTCATTATTTTTCCCAAACAGATACGCCAAAATATCATGATAAATAATTCTTGAAATGGATACGTTTTTTTTGTAAGCAATCGGAGAATGTAATAAAACTAATGTTTCACTATCGTTAACTTTCACAATACTGGTTTTGTTAGTTAGATATTTTTTGCTTCCATGATCAAACGAAGAAGTCCACCATAATACTTTATGTCCATTTTTGGATAAATAATCTGCCAGTCTCCCCATTCTCCATAATCTTTCGTTTTCTTTTAATGGAAGGCCCTCGCCTTCACATACTATCCAAACATACATTAACTTAGTCCCTGCCAAATAAATCTCGAGTATAAACTTTTTCCTTTACATCATCAAGACATGAATCATATCTGTTCGTTATAATAGTGTCACTTTTCTCCTTAAACTCTTTTAAATCATTTATAACCCTACTGCCAAAAAAGGTAGAATTATTCTTCAACAAAGGCTCATACACAATAACTATTGCCCCTTTTGCCTTTATTCTTTTCATGACCCCTTGAACAGCAGATTCTCTAAAATTGTCCGAACTAGACTTCATTGTAAGCCTATAAACTCCTATAACCACTTC
>JAEEGL015648076.1_pt1 | contig 17521 bp, 14 predicted proteins | sample 9134231 | NCBI WGS metagenome assembly JAEEGL01 (sample SAMN16246548, study PRJNA631951) | gut metagenome | biome: gut microbiome; feature: rumen; material: fiber-attached | host: Bos | place: Iran: Karaj | collected 2018-10 | reverse complement strand
TATCACTCGCCGTTTTAGCATGTATATCTTTATCATCAATAAATGCTTGTATCAAATTAGTAGCGTTACTCATAGAAGCAAATACTCTTAATTCTACTTGTGAATAATCTGATGATAATAATTTAGAATCTTCATCTGGAATAAATGCTTTTCTAATCAATTCTGAATAATCAGATCTTGCCGGTATATTTTGAAGATTTGGTTCAATACTAGATAATCTTCCTGTACGTGTTAAAGTCTGTGTAAATATAGTATGAATTCTACCATCTTCTCTAACTTCAGCTAGTAGTCCTACAGCATAATTAGTATATAGTTTAGATAATGTCCTATATTCTAATATTTTATCTACTATTGGATGAACAAATCTAATTTTATCTAATATATCTTTACTAGTAGAATACTTACCATCTTTTACTCTTTTAGGATATGGTATCTCTAAATTCTCAAATAATATTTTAGATAATTGTGCTGGACTCATAATATTAAATTCACAACCAGCATCTTTATAAATATCTTGTTCTAAAACATCCATTTTATTTTTTAATTCTACTTCTACTTCTTTTAAGTATCTAGTATCAACTCTTATACCTGTTAATTCCATATCGGCAAGTACATAAGTAAGTGGCATTTCAATAGTACTAAATAAGTCACTCATCTCTTCTATTTCAATATCATGTAATAACTTACTCTTAGTATCATATATTAATTTAGCTTTCTTAACACATATTTCTTTTAATTGTTCTTCACTTACTTCTTTAGGTCTTTTATCAGTACCATATAAATCTTCATATAATTCTATATCACAATCGAACCTTTGACCAACAAAACTAATATCATCTTTAACTACATAATCAAGTAAATAACAAGCAATCATCATATCATAATTACAATTATCTATTTTGATTCCAAGTTTATCTAATACAACTATATTTTTCTTTAGATCATATGTATATTTTTTAGAAGAGTTAGAAAATAAATCTTTATAATTCTCTAACTCTTCTTTAGATATAAAGTATCCTACCTCCCCATCGTAAATACCCATACCTAATATTTCACTCTTACTATAAATAGATCCTCTAGTTTCTAAGTAAAAGGAGAAATCACACGTTTTAAAATCCTTCATATCTTTTATAATAAGTTCTTCTTCCTTCTTCTCTTCTTTTTCTTCTTCCACGTTACTAAAATCAAATTTACGAAGTAATGAATGGAATTCTAGATCTTCTAATTCTTTTTTGAACTCTACTTCATCTACTCCATTATATTTACAATCTTCAAGTGAGAAATCAAGCGGAACTTCTCTATATATAGTCGCTAAATCATAGCTCATATATGCTTTTTCTTTATCTTCTAATAATTTTTCTTTTGTCTTTCCACTGACACTATCAATATTATTATATAATTCATCTAAACTACCATATTTAGAAAGTAAATTTATTGCCGTCTTCTCTCCTATTCCCTTTACACCTGGAATATTATCAGAAGAATCTCCCATCAATGCTTTTAAATCAATCATTTTAATAGGATCAACAGAATAAGTCTCTCTAAACACTTCTGGCGTCATATATATAGCATCTTTTTGTTTTAATAATTTAACAGTAACTTCATCACTAATCAATTGTAATAAGTCTTTGTCACTACTAACAATAGTCGCAACAAATTGGTCTTCTTCATCCACTTCCTTTGCAAGTGTACCTATAATGTCATCTGCTTCATAATTATCAATTTCATAATGCTTAATACCCATTGTATCTAATACTTCTTTAGCTTTAGGAAATTGCATTTTTAATTCATCTGGCATTGCTGCTCTACCTGCTTTATAATCATCATACTTATCATGTCTAAAGGTCTTTCCTTTATCAAATGCCACCATAATATAACTTGGATTTTCTTCTTTAATTATTTTATTCATCATATTAATGAAGCCATATAAAGCATTTGTAGGAAATCCTTTAGAATTCTTCATGATAACTCCTGAATAAGCAGTTGCATAAAAACTTCTAAATAATAAATTATTACCGTCTACTAATATTATTCGTTTCATTTTTATCACCTGCTTCTAGTATAACATAATTTATTTATTAGAAACTAGACTAATCGCACCTCCTTCTTCTAAGTTATTATTTTGATCTAATCTTTCGATTCTGTTACTAGCAGCTAAAATTACTAAAGTAACTAATAAATAGATCATTAAAATAACAAACCCTTTCTTTAAATAATTTGCGTATACCATAAACACCTCTCCTTTCAACTTACACCTCAATTATAATTCGAACACTTGTTTGTGTCAATATAAATTAAAACATTTGTTTGACATTTTACATTTCGTGTGTTAAGCTAATTACATAAAGAGGAGGTTTAAGATGGAAAAGCTTACTAATAGACAAGAATATATTTTAAAGATACTAAAACAGTTAATAGCTAAAAATGGATATCCACCTACAGTACGTGAAATTGGTGAAGCAGCTAATCTTCACTCACCTGCTACTATTCATTTTCATCTATCTAAGTTGGAAGAAAAAGGCTACATAAAGAAAGATAACAGTAAAAACAGAACAATTGAATTACTAGTACCAAACGAATACATAGAAAAAGAAGAAAACGTTGTTGACGTACCTTTAGTTGGTAAAGTAACAGCTGGTACTCCTATTGAAGCCATCGAAATGCCTGATGAATATTTTTCATTACCAGCTAATTTAATCACTACTAAAAACGATGTTTTCACATTACATGTAAGTGGTGAATCAATGATTAACGTTGGTATTTATGATGGTGATATCTTAATAGTAGAACGAAGAGATACAGCACGTAATGGTGAAACAGTAGTTGCGATGAACGAAGATGGTGAAGCTACTGTAAAAACATTTTATAAAGAAAATGGTTATTTCAGATTACAACCAGAAAATGATACAATGGAACCAATTATTTTAAAAGAATGTACAATCTTAGGAAAAGTAATTGGACTATATAGAAAGTTATAAAAAAAGAACTTCAAATGAAGTTCTTTTATTTTATAAATTCTCTTACGATATAACTTGCTATTAATAATCCAGCACTACTAGGTACAAAAGCTGTACTTCCAGGTGTCCTATCTCCTGTTTTAACAGGTAACTCAGTCGAAGATAAAACAGTTATCTTAGAATTAATTCTCTCATCCTTAACAAATTTTCTAAGTGTTCTAGCAAGTGGATCATTAACAGTTTTATCTAATGTTGTAATAGTTAACTTACTAGGATCTAGTTTATTACCTGTTCCCATACTACTAATAAACTTTATTTTTCTTTGTAAACACTCTTTAATTACCATTTTCTTAGTAATCATAGTATCACATGCATCTACAAAATAATCTATTTTATTATCAAATAATATAGTAAAATTCTTATCATCAATAAATTCACTAATCTTAATAACCTTAATCTTATTATTAATATCTTTTACTCTATCTTCTAATACATCTACTTTTAATTTACCAACAGTCGACTCTAAAGCAATTATTTGTCTATTTATATTACTATCATCTATCTTATCAAAATCCACTAAAATAAGTGTTCCAATTCCACTACGAGCTAGTGCCTCAACAACATAACCACCGACACCACCACATCCTAAAACTAGAACACTTTTTTTATTTAAATCTTTGAGTTTATCTTTTCCAATTATCTTTTCTAATCTACTAAACTTAGGCAACTTTCTTTTCCTCTTGTCTCTTCTTAATTAATTTCTTTTCTTTAGATCTTCTAACATCAGTCATTGCTAAAGGCTTTTCATTAATTAATTTATTTAAATAAGATAGTCTAGTAAATACTTCGGCATTAGATATTGCCATATCATAATAATTATTTAAACTTTTAGAATCACGAGTTTGAATAACTTGAAATCCATTTATTACTTCTTGTAAACTATCTTCTGGTATTACAGTATCAGATAGAATAGTATAATCAAAGTTATTAATAAAATCTATTGTTTCACCAATATGAGCAACACCACGTTCTTCAAATAACCTAGGCCACTCATGTTTTTCATGGTTTTTAACAATATTTTGTACTTCTGCTATTTTATCATTATCTAAATTTTTACCAATGCCCATCTTCTTAAAAGAAATATATTTACCTTTATTCTTTCCAGGTATTTCTTTTCTCATATCAGTAAGTGCAGCATCATATAATGAATCTAGAGAATCATCTACTTTAAAAGGAGGTTTTTCTACAGCATAAACATCATATTTATCTGAGTCACTTCTCTCCTTAGTAGTAACTAAATAGCTACGTGGATGAAGTATACTTCTACTTCTTACAAAATCAATTGAAGCATTACCTTCTTTAGACATTCTAAAAGAAGAGTCAGAAAATTTCTCACGATTAACTATTATGTCGCTCTCATCAGCATCCTCAAAGTGTACATTTTCTTTTATCTTAGTAGCACCAGCTAACCTAACCTGAACGCTCATTATTCTTTTGTTATTAGCAATTGGTAGAATCAACATACTCTTCCACTCCTTCGTGCACATATTATACCATATACGTTGATTTAATGCAATAAAAAAAGGTCAGATAAGATGGCCTAGCAAACGATAAAACCTGCCATTTGTACAGGTGGGTGCCCATACGCTATCATTAGGATCCTTAATAATGCATTAAATTAAGTATTCAACACCGATAACTGATCCGGACTCCCTTATCGTTATTTTAGTCGGTTTTAAATGTGCCGGTTTCATAACATATCTGACATCTTTAGTATAGCAAACATTCGCAATAATTACAATAAAATCACATAAAATCACATAATTAAAGAAGAAGATTACTCTTCTTCTATCTCTTCTATAACAATATTTCCATGGAAATGGCTCTTATTTTCATCTTCCATTTTTTCTTTTAAAATCCATAGTTTTAATTCATATTCATTTACATTAGTACTAACTATTTCATCTTCTAGTATTAAATATCCATCACTTGTTTTAACATCATATAAACTTCTAATTTTCCCATCATTTATTTGGAAGAAGATAGCATTATCATTAACCAACTTATCTCCACATCCATCTAAATCTATCATCGTTTGATCAGCTACTATGAATGCTTTAAACTTATGTTTACCCTTAGAAGCATTACTAACACTAAATACAGTTGCATAATCTTCAACTTCCGTTTCATTCGCAACAACATTATCTTCAGTTAATGTAATAACATCACTTGCTCCAGTCATATTAGAATCATATTCTACGTTTAAATTACCAATTTTTAATATATTTAAATCACTATTTTTATCAAATCCACCAAATAAAACAAATAAAACTAAAGCAATAATTACCATAAAGATAGCTGTCGTAACTAAAAGATATTCTCTCTCATGTAGTTTTATTCTCTCAATAGTACTCATTACTTCAACATCATTATTTTTTTTGATGTCTTCCATCTTTAATTTTTTCTTAGGTTTTGCCATTTAAATCACCTATCTTTTCTACCAATAGTATATCAAATTAATAATAATTATTAAATATAAAAATAAAAAATCTTAGTATAACTAAGATTTTATTATAAGACCTAATTCCTCTAGTTGTTCTGGTTCAAGTTCCGTTGGAGATCCCATCATTAAGTCTTGTCCAGATGCACTTGGTGGGAATGCTTGTACCTCTCTTAAATTCTCTTCATCTTGAATTAACATAATAATTCTATCAATACCAGGTGCCATTCCACCATGTGGTGGACATCCATACTTAAATGCTGTAAATATAGATTTAAATTTCTTTTCAACTGTTTCTCTATCGTATCCAACAATTTCAAATCCTTTAGCTAATAAATCTAAATCATGATTTCTAATTGCTCCTGAAGCTATTTCATTACCATTACATACAAAGTCATATTGATAAGCTAAAATATCTTCTAAATTATTTTTATAAGCATCTGCTCCACCATGTGGCATACTAAATGGATTATGGCAGAAATCCCATTTATCTCTTTCCTCATCATATTCAAACATTGGGAAATCATTAATAATACATAATTCTAATCTATCTTTATCTGCTAAATCTAAATCTTCCGCAACTTTAATTCTTAATAATCCTAAACAAGTCTTAACTATTTTTCTTTCTCCAGAAATAATTAACACTAAGTCATTATTTTCTATTTTTAATTGCTTTTTAATATTATTAATTTCTTCTTCACTTAAAGCTTTAACTAAACTTCCACTTACTTCTTCTCCATACTTAATATAAGCAAGTCCAGAAGCTTTTCTCTTCTTTACTAATTCAGTTAACTCATCAAGTTTCTTTCTAGAATACTTATCTGCTCCATCTTTAACAACAATACAATTAATAATACCTTTTTCTTCTAAGACATTTTTAAATACACTAAACTCTGTATTTTTAAATATATCACTAATATCATTAATTAACATTTCATATCTTAAGTCTGGTTTATCAGTACCATATAAATCTATTGCGTCATTGAAAGAAATTCTTCTAAATGGTTTAGGACTAACTTTCTTATTAGAAAACTTACTAAAGACACTATGGAATATTTCTTCTCCTACTTCTAAAACATCATCTTCTTCAACAAATGACATCTCAAGGTCCAATTGATAAAACTCTAATGTTCTATCTGCTCTTGGATCTTCATCTCTAAAACAAGGCGCTATTTGGAAATACTTCTCAAGTCCACCTACCATTAATAATTCTTTATATATTTGTGGAGCTTGTGGTAAAGCATAGAATCTACCTTTAAAGTTTCTTGAAGGAACTACAAAGTCTCTTGCTCCTTCTGGAGATGAAGCCGTAAGAATTGGAGTTTGTACTTCAATAAAGCCCATATCATACATTTTATTACGAATAAAATGTAATACTTCATGTCTAAGTAATAAATTATTCTTTAATTTATTTCTTCTAATATCTAAATATCTATATTTTAATCTAGTATCTTCTAAAGCCGTTGTATCATCTGTTATTTCAAATGGAATATCTAAAGTATTATTTAATAATTCTAATTCATCAATTATTACTTCTATATCTCCAGTTGGAATATTTTTATTCTTACTTTCTCTCTCTACAATATTACCCGTTACTTTAATAACTGCTTCACTTTTTAATGATGAAGCTAAATCATAATATTTATTATCTGGTTTAACACATATTTGAACAATTCCACTCTTATCCCTTAAATCGATAAAAACTAGTCCACCTAAATTTCTTTTCTTTTGTACCCAACCATATAAAGTAACATTTTCACCAACGTTTTTTATAGTAAACTCTCCGTTGTTATACTTTTTCATATATTATTCCTCCTCATGATGACAATGTCCACAGCACTCATGACCTTCTTTATGTTCATGACCACAATTACATTCTTCACCATCCATTAAATTTAATTGCTCATCTAAATAATAGATAATAGCATCTAAACTAATAACTTCTTCTTCTTTAGTTTTATTATTCTTAATTTTTACTTCATTATTATCTAAATCTTCACTATTTAGTACACAAGTAAATTTAGCTTTTAATCTATCAGCTTGTTTAAATTGTCCTTTTAATCCTCTACCTGTATATTCTGTATCAACAATAAATCCAGCCATTCTTAATTCTTGAGCTAAATAAGCAGCATATTTCTTTTCTTCCTCATTAACATACATTAAGAATAAATCTATATCTTCTACTATTGGAACATCTACTTTTTCTTTTTCTAAAGCAAGCACAAGTCTTCCTATTCCAGAAGCAAAACCAATACATGGAGTTTCAGGTCCATCTAACTCTGAAGCAAGACCATTATAACGTCCGCCTCCACCTAATACATTGTTAGAACCAAAACCTTCTACCTTTGCTTCAATTTCAAATACAGTATGATTATAATAATCAAGTCCACGAACTATATTTGGATTAATTTCATATTGTATTTCCATTACATCTAAGTATTCTTGTACTTTTTCAAATCTATCACGACTCTCATCATTTAAATAATCAAGTGTTTTAGGAGCATTCTTTAATATTTCGTTTTCTGCATCAACTTTGCAATCTAAAATACGTAAAGGATTCTTCTCTAATCTAACTTTACAATCTTCACAAAAATCATCAATATGTGGTTTAAAATATTCTACTAGTGCTTCTCTATAATTATTTCTACTTTCAGTATCACCTAAAGAGTTAATATTAACTTTAATTTCTTTTAATCCTAACATTTTATAAATATTAACAGCAAGAGAAATAACCTCTGCATCACTAAGTGGATCATCACTACCTAAAACTTCCATACCAAATTGTGTAAGTTCTCTATCTCTACCACTTTGAGGTCTTTCATATCTATACATTGTTCCATTGTAATAAACCTTAACTGGTTGAGTAGGATCTCCATACATTTTATTTTCAATATAAGCTCTAACTACTCCAGCGGTACCTTCTGGTCTTAAAGTAATATGTCTACCACCTTTATCCTCAAAATCATAACTTTCCTTTGTAACAATATCAGTAGTATCTCCTATACCTCTATGGAATAATTCTGTAGCTTCAAAAATTGGTGTACGAATAAAAGTATAGTTATATTTTTCCATTACTTCATCTACTACACTATCTACATATTTCCAAATTTTTGCCTCTCTTCCGTAAATGTCGTTGCAACCTTTTTGTCTTTGTATCATATTCTCTCCTCCTAACAAAAAAAGATGACTACCAAAGGGCGATTTCTCGCGGTGCCACCTTATATTCTACTTAATTAACCTATAGTGGAGTTACCCAGTCTTCACATTATTAGGATGTCTTCATTAGACTATATTGAATTTTTTCACCAACCAAATTCTCTCTAAAAATAATTATCTAACTACTCTTTCCCCAAAGACAACATTATTATATCTCACTTTTTTAAAAGTTTCAATTCTTTTTTATATAAATCTAAATAATTATCTGGTCCCATACCATTTTCCCTAAAAAAACCTTCTCTAAATAAATGCTTTCTCTCTTTCAAAAATTCTAATACTAAATCATTAGAGAATCCATATTTATCTATAGAATCTTTTAAAAACATTGAAATAATATCACCATATGCATAAGTAAAACCTTCTTGTAAATCAAAATAATCCAACTCTTCAACAAATTCACTAATATTATCGTTAAAGTATTTAGTAACTAAACCACATAATTCTTCTTTGCTTAAATTAGCATATTCACTATCTATAATATATTCATCATCTAATAAACTAAGTATGTAACTAGATAATAAGTAATCATGATTATTCTCTTGTGTCTCCATTAATTTATCTTGTGCTTCTTCTTTTAGTATTCTATTCTTAATCATATAAGATAAAAATAATCTTTCAAATAATTTTGAAAATACTTCTCCATAAAAAGATTGATAAAAATATCTATTATATGCCTTTACTCCATCTTCAAATAAACTCATATCATATACATGACCAAATTCATGAGCCAAAGTAAATAAAGCTTGCATATCAGGAATAAAATCACCTATAAATACATCTGTATCTTTATTAATAGGATTATATAAAGTCATACCTAATGTATGAGAATCATCATTCATATTATAACCATATACATTTGCTTTTTTTAAATAGTCTTCTAAAAAATCGTCTAAATTAATACTCTTCATAAATTGAAAAAATATATCACTAAAATCATCATCATTCAATTCTTGATATGTTTCTACATTATACTTTGTTTCTTCTGGATATAGTTGCTCTAACCCAAAGGTAACTTCTCCCATATAATCAGAATGAAATTCTTTATCTTTAATAAACTTTTCTAACATTTCATCTTCTAATTTAACTAAATGTCTATGAAATTTATCATAATATTTTTTACTTCCAAATATATTTTTTTTCTTTACAATTAACTTTTTTTCACTAACACTACCAATAGCGTCATATAAATTACCAATATAATTAGCTAAAGCTACTTTTTCATGCTTATCACTACTATTTTTAAATAATACTTTAGCTTCTTGTAATCTTCTATATAAACTATCACTTTGATCTTTAATCTCCAGCATAATATACCCCCACATAGCTGTATATTATACCATATAACAAAAAAAGAGACAAACTATATTGTCTCTTTAACAACCTTAACTCCTTTAATAATATCTTTCTTAAAGAAATGATAAGTACATCTTAAGAATAAGTATACAGGAAGAGCAACAACTATTCCCCATATACCAGCTAAAGTACCACCAATAGATACAGCCATAATAGTAATTAAAGGATTAACATTATTAGTTTTACCATATACTTTAGGACTAATTACATATCCATCTAATTGTGGGAATATTAAACATATAACTATTGTTGCGATTACTAAAGGTAAACTAACTACACTAGCTAGAATAATCGCAATAATATTAGTAATTAAACCACCAAAATATGGAATAACAGTTGTAAGACAAGCAAGTACTCCAAGTAATAACCAGTTTGGATGTCCAACTATTAAGAATAATAAGCTATATTCAAAGAATTGAATAATCATAAATATTACCAATCCCTTTAAATAATTACCTAATTCATCATCTAATAACTTAACATATTTAAAACTTCTCTTACTAATGCTTAATAATAAATCTTTAAATCCTTTTCTAATTTTATCCATATCAGTTAAGAAATAAACAAAACCAACAAAACCAACGATTAATTGACCAACAAAGCCAATAGACTTATTAATAACATCAACTGCAGTACTAGATACAATTCCACCTAAATTCTTACTAAAATCACTAATATAATCAATTAATTTAATTTCAAAACTACCAAAACTAACATTAAAATCTTTATCAAAATTATTAATTACTTTAGATACCATATCTACAAGTAATGAAGCTTGATCATATAATAATGGTAGAATTAATACTAATAATCCAACAATAATTAATAGTATTACCATAACCACTCCAAGTACTGCTAACCACTTACGTACTCCCTTTTTCTCTAACCATTTCACAACAGGAGTAAGTGCATAAGCAAAAGCAAAACCTATAATAAATGGTGCAAGCACAGATATTATCTTAACAAAAATACCCCACCAAAGACCAAGGTTTGATAAACCTATATATAAAAGTAATAACAAAGCTGTAGCATTAATTAATCTATAATTCAACTTATTATTCAACATATTACTTCTCCATCCATATTGTTATTGGTCCATCATTTACTAAGCTAACTTTCATATCAGCTCCAAATATTCCAGTACCAACTTCAACATATTTTCTTAATTCTTCATTAAATAAATCATATAATTTAGTAGCTTGATCACCACCAAGTGCATTTATATAACTTGGTCTATTTCCCTTATTAGTATCAGCATACAAAGTAAATTGTGAAACACTAAGTACACTTCCACCATAATCAAGTATACTTTTATTCATTACACCATTTTCATCATCAAATATTCTTAAATTAACAATCTTCTTAGCTAAATATTCGATTTCTTTAATAGAATCTCCTTCAGTAAAACCAACTAACACTACTAATCCAGAATCAATACTACCAGTTGTCTTACCATCTACTTCTACTTTAGCTTCCTTACTTCTTTGAATTAATACTCTCATCTAAACACCCTCTCTACCTTCTCAACATATGAATTCTTTTTCAAAGCTATTATAAGCTTATCTAATTGCTCCAAACCTGTTACGTAGCAACTTAATTCATATGTAATATTCTCACGGCTAATAGTCTTAATTCCTTCAATATTAACATTGATCATAGAAATACTTTGTACTAAATCAAACATGTGATTATCACTCGTCTTAGTATGAATTAATAATATAGATAAATATCTCTTATTATTATTTTTATTCCAACTAACATCTACAGTACGATCATCCATATTCTCTAAATTATGACAATTCATTCTATGAACACTAATTCCATTACCTTTAGTAATATAACCAATTATTTCATCACCAAAAACTGGATTACAACAATTAGCTAAATTAACTTTTACTTTATCAATACCACTTACTATAATATCAGCATCAATATTCTTAGGAGTAACTTTAACATTCTTTGGTAACGGTACATCTTCTTTTTTCTCTATTACATTAATTACTCCATTTGGAGTAGATTTTCCATTTCCAACAGTTAAATAAATATCATCCAAATTATCTACATTTATAGTCTCACATATTTTCTTTATATTCTCATCACTAAAGAATTCTGAAAAGACAATTTTACGTTTTCTTAATTCTTTTTCTAAAGAATATTTACCACGTTCAATATAAACATCTCTTTCATTTTTAGTAAAGAAATTTTTAATCTTATTACGAGCTTGTGTAGTCTTAACTATATTTAACCACTCAGTAGAAGGTGTTGAATTCTTATTAGTATTAATCTTTACTATATCATTATTTTGTAATTCATAATCTAGTGGAACAATACTATTATTAACAATAGCTCCTACTGTCGTTTCTCCTACTTTTGAATGAATCTTATATGCAAAATCAAGTGGTGTCGCTCCAACTGGTAATTCTATAACATCACCTTTAGGAGTAAAACAATAAATATTATTATTTAATACTTCATCTTTTACACTATTAACAAATTCTTCACTACTCATCTTATCATTTCTTAAATCAATAATTGATTTAAAGAATTGAAGTTTTTGTTCAGTAGTAGTTTGAAGATTAGCTTGAGATTTACTTCCACCATTTTCTTTATAAGCCCAGTGTGAAGCAATACCATTTTCAGCTACTTCATCCATTTCATATGTTCTTATTTGAATTTCAAATAAGTATCCATCTATTCCAAAAACTGTTGTATGAAGTGATTGATACATATTGGGTTTTGGCATAGCAATATAATCTTTAAATCTTCTAGGAAGAGGTCTAAACTTAGAATGAATTAGACCTAGAGCTAAGTAACATTCTTGTTCTGTATTAACTAAAATACGAAGAGCAAGTATATCATATATATCACTAAATTTCTTACCTTTATCAAGTTTATTATAGATACTATAAATACTTTTAGCTCTACCCTTCATTTCATGCGGTATATGATACTCGTCAAGTAAATCACTTACTTCTTTTTCCATATCAAATACATATTTGTCTCTTTCTAACTTAGTTTTGTTAAGTTTTTCAGATATATCAAAAAATACATCAGGTTTTAAATAACGAAGAGCTAAGTCTTCCATTTCACTCTTAATCTTATGAATACCTAAATGGTGGGCTATAGGAGCAAGTATATCTAAAGCTTCATGAGCTTTTACTTTTTGTCTATCTTCAGGTATTGCCCAAAGTGTTCTCATATTATGAAGTCTATCTGCTAGTTTAATAATAATTACTCTTACATCTTCACTCATACCTACTATTATTTTTTTATAATAGTCTATTAAATATTCATTCTCTGTTGAGAAATTAATTTTAGTTAATTTTGTAACTCCATTAACTAATTTAGTAATAACAGGTCCAAACTCTTTTTCCATTTCTTCAGGAGTACAATCACAATCTTCTAATACATCATGCATAAGTCCAGCTGAGATTGTTTCATAATCTGCATATACTGAGATTAAAATTATAGCTACATTCATAGGGTGATTAATATAAGGTTCTCCACTCTTACGAAATTGCCCTTCATGTTTTAACTTAGCAAATTCATAAGCTTTCTTAATTACTCGAATTTGTTCTTCATCTTCAATATATGAACGAGCTTTAGAAATTATTTCTTCAATTGTCAATTCTTCATTTGTTTCCATAGATAAAGAACTCATCTCCCTTCAATTAGCAATTAATACCTTTAATCTTCTTTTCTTCTATTTCATCTTTATAAACTTTTTTTACTTTTTCTTCTTTACCTAAATTTTTCTTTTCAAGAGCCATAAATACAACTGTTGCGATAAAGATAGATGAATATGTACCAGCAATAAGACCAAATAACATAGCCATATTAAATGTGAATATACCACTTGATCCTAGTACTATTAATACTACTACTGGTAATAATGTAGTAACTGTAGTATAGATTGTTCTTGTAAATGTTTCTCCTATACTACGATTACATACTTCTTCAAATCTTTCTTTTGTAATTTTCTTTCTATCTTCTTTAGATAGATTTTCTCTAATTCTATCGAAAGATACGATTGTATCATTAATAGAATATCCTATAATTGCAAGTACTGCAGCAATGAACATTGAACTTACTTCAAATCTCATTATTGCAAATACACTAAACATAATAGCTACGTCATGAAGAAGTGCAATTACTCCTCCTACTGCATAACTAAATTTAAATCTAATTGACACATAAATAATAATTCCTAATAAAGCTATTAATACTGAAAGAATAGCATTCTTAACTAATTCTTTTTGAACCATATTAGTTACTACACCAATATTAACTTTAGCTTCATATTTTTCTTCAAAGTATGAATTTACTTCTTTTACTTTATCCCCGTCTAATGTTTTATCAAGTCTAATACTTATTTCATCATCACTCTTAGTAACATTCTTACTAGGTATTTCTAATTCTTTTAAATCTTCTTTAATAGCTTTAACAGATAGATTCTTATCACTTACTACAGTAATAGAAGTTCCTGCTTTATAATCAATTCCTAAGTTTAATCCTTTAACTCCTATTAATACTCCACCTACTATAATAATAATTAGTGAAATAAGAATAGAAACTTTTCTATATTTTAAGAAATTAAACTTAGTAAATTTACTTTCTTTTACTTTTTCATTTTTACTAACATTTGGAATATCTTTAGATTTAACATTTATAAAAAAGTCCGTTTTATCATCAAAGAATCCTGTATTAACAAATATTTTTAATAAGAATCTAGTTAAGAATACCATAGTAAACATTGTTACTAATACAGTAATAATTAACATAGTAGCAAATCCCTTAATGCTAGATTCACCAAACATAAACATTATAATTGCAACTATAATAGTTGTTAAGTTAGAGTCAATTATTGCACTAAAGCTTGATTTAGATCCTTCTTTAAATGCTGTAGGTAAACTCTTACCTTTTAATAATTCTTCTTTTATTCTTGAGAATGTAATTACGTTTGAATCAACAGCCATTCCTATACCTAATACTAATGCTGCAATTCCAGGTAATGTAAGTACTCCACCTACTAACCAGAATACTCCAAATACTAAGAATGTATAAATCATCATAGAAATACTAGAAATAAATCCACTGTAATGATAAATAAGAATTAGTATTAACATAATAGCAAGTATTGCGATAATACCGGCAGTTAATGTAGTATTAAGTGTTCCTTCTCCAAATGATGCTCCTACTGTTGTTGATGATATTTCTGTTAATTTAGATGGAAGTGAACCACTATTAATTAAATCAACTAAGTTAGATACTTCTTCTTGTGTAAAATTTCCTTGAATAATAACGTCACTAGCAAATCCTTGTGATACTGTTGCTGCTGAAAGACAGTTTGATCCACTAGTTCCACATAAACTTCCTTCTTTAGAATAACTATCAGTCATTTCACTATAATCTAACCAAATAACTATATAATTCTTCTTTTCTCCACGTTCACTAATTTCTTTAGTAACTTGATAGAACTTATCTTTATCTTTTACAGATAATGATACTGCAGGATTACCAGTAGAGTCTTGACTTATCTTAGCACGCCCTGCCTCTAATACTTCACTTGTCATTAATAAGTTATCATCAATATCTCTAAATGATAAAGTTGCTACTGTTGAAAGTTGTGTACGTGCTTCATCTGGATTTTTTACACCAGCTAATTTAACACGAATTCTGTCGCTTCCTTCAACAATAATTTCAGGTTCACTTACACCTAAACTATCAATTCTTTTACTTAGTGTTTTATAAGTAGCAGTTAACTTTTCATTATTCATTTTAGAACCATCAATAGTTTCTGCTTTATAAAGAATTTCAAAACCTCCTTGTAAGTCTAAACCAAATTTTAATCCTTTAAATAAAGGTACAAATAAAAATCCAATTCCTACAACTAATAGTAATAAGATAATTGAATGTACTACAACCCTTTTCTTTCCACTTGTTTTACCTTTTGCCATATAATCACCTTCCATTAATTATTCTCATATAAGGATGTATTTTTTTCTTTGAAATACTTGTCTATTAAACTATTATCAGTATTTAGAATATCATTTACTATATCTGAAAGCATTAATCCATTAGCTTTCTTCCATTTAGTTTCAACTAAGTATTCCCATACATCTTGTTTTTTTATGTAAGATAGTCCTATTCTTTCTAATTCTTTTTTCTTTGCATTAAGTGCAGGCTCTACTCTTAAATACAAATCTTTCAAAGAAGAAAATTCTAAATCCATAAAGACCACATCCTTATATGAATACATAATCATTATATCTAATATAAAAAGAAAATGAAAGTATTTAGCTTTCATTTCTTTAATTATTTATTATATTATTTATATCTTTAAATAACAGATTATTAAATCCTTCGTACTTTATTACATCAATACATGATTTTCTATAACCCATATAGTTAATTGAATTACCTGAATGATATATCTTATTTCTATCTATGATAAAGAATCTATCATGAAAGATATCACTATAATAAATACTTAAATTATTATAAGTACTATTGTATTTATCAACATCTAATTTAGTTAGTTTATTTCCAGTAATCAGTATTACTTTTACATCTAATTCTTTTATCATATCTAATACTTGCTTATCTGCATATCTATCAATTATAATTAGTTCTTCTTTTGCTTCTTTAAAGATATCTAATACTTTAGAATAAGAATCATATATTTTTCCTGCATAATATACATCATCTATTTCTTTCTTTTCTTCTAATTTATCAAATAATAACCTAATACTATTATCATGTTCAATAATTTTAGACTCTACATTATTTAGTCTTAATTCATTACCTCCTATATAATGCCTCATAGTTACAAAAGCATCCATTATTTTTATACTAGTTTGAATAGCCACTTCTGATTTTATAATAGTAGCAATCATAGCTACTCCTTGTTCCGTAAATACTCTTGGCATACTCCTCGACATATTGCTATAATTTGTGGTCAAAATTTTTGACCGCAAATACCTTAATTCTTCTTCTGTTAATTTCCATGAATATCGTTCAGGAAATTTTTCTATATTGTTCTTTACAGCTTGGTTTATTTCCTTTGTTCCGTTTTTACAATTATAAAGTTTTGCAAGATCAGAGTCTAACATCACTTGTTTTCCTCTAATTTCATATATCATATTTTCTATATCCATAATTACCTCCGAAGTACCAATATAATACAAATAAAAGTTTTATACAAACTACCAATTATTAGAAATCAAAAGAAAAAGAATTTGAAATAATCAAATTCTTTTAGTCATTTATTTAAATTCATATTACTTTATTTATTCAAAATACAAGTTTAGTATTAATCATCTTTTTTAGCTCTAGGAAAACTATTAAAATATACTTCTTTTAATCTATCAGTAGAAACATGTGTATATACTTGAGTAGCACTTAATGATGCATGTCCTAGTAATTTTTGAACTGTTAATAAGTCACATCCTTCATTAAGAAGATGTGTCGCAAAAGAATGTCTCAAGATATGAGG
>JAEEGL013165550.1_pt1 | contig 17522 bp, 11 predicted proteins | sample 9134231 | NCBI WGS metagenome assembly JAEEGL01 (sample SAMN16246548, study PRJNA631951) | gut metagenome | biome: gut microbiome; feature: rumen; material: fiber-attached | host: Bos | place: Iran: Karaj | collected 2018-10 | reverse complement strand
GCACGATCAGTCTTTCTTTTCTTTCGCTTTTCGTTTATAATGAGGGCAGATGATGCTGCATACACGGGGTATGAAAATGGCTTTGAATGAAAAAGAACTTCGCCGGGAAGGCGAAGCATTGCAGGAAAAACTGGTCGGATATCGGAGAACGCTGCATGCGTGTCCGGAGCTTAAGATGGAGACCCCCGTGACCGAGGAGACGGTCGTCCGGTTTTTGAGGGAAGCGGGGATCTCGGAAATCACGACAAACGTCGGCGGACACGGCGTCACGGCAATGATCCGAAGCGGGAAGCCGGGACCTTGCCTCGCACTCCGTTCGGACATGGACGGCCTTCCGATCCCGGAAGAGACCGGTCTTCCTTTCGCTTCGAAAAACGGGAACATGCACGCCTGCGGCCACGATTTTCATATGGCCGCGCTCCTCGGCGCGGCCGAGTTACTGTTCCGGCATCGCACCGAACTCCCGGGCGACGTCAAGTTGATCTTCCAGCCCTACGAAGAAGGTGACGGCGGCGCGAAACAGATGATCGCAGCCGGCGTGCTGGAGGATCCGAAAGTGGACGCGATCCTCGGTTTCCACAATGCCTGCATCATTGACCGTGACTACCGGCCGGGCGATGTTCTCGTCACGCCGGAAGCGACGACCGCCAACATTTTCGCTTTTTCGGCGGAATATAAAGGAAACGGAGGGCACGTATGTCTCTCCGCTTCCCGCATCAATCCTGTGTATGCCGCCGCGGAAGCCATTTCCGGGATCCGGGCGCTTGCGCTCCGCCATCCGTCCGCGATCGTCGCCGTCACCGTTTGCCACGGCGGCGTCCGGAACAACATCATCCCCGAGACCTGCTTGATCGAGGGGTCCCTCCGGTCGTTCGACCGGAACGAACAAGCGCTTCTTCGAAAAGAAGCGCTCTCTGTCCTGAATGATGCCGCCGTCTCGACCGGTGCGGACGTCGAAGTCCGGACGACGATCGACGTCATGAGCACGAAGAACGATCGGCGGCTCTATGAGAAATTCTGCCGGATCACCGAAAAGACGTATCCGGAAAGCGGCGTCCTGCCGCTTGACCCCGTGCCCTTCATCGGCGAGGACTTCGCCAGATACGCAGACCTCGTACCCGGGTATCATTTCTATCTTTCCGCGCGGCCGGAGGGCTCTCCGTACCCGCAGCACAACCCGAAATTCGACGTAGACGAATCCGTGCTGTCAAAGGCGGCCGTCCTGCTCGCCGCGTTCGCATTGCATTGGCAGGACTGACCTTTCCCTTGTTACGGCTGCACCAGCGTATCTTGTGCCGTAACGAGCACCGCACCCGTGGTGTTCACCGGAGCGTCAAAGCTGAAACCGTATCCCGCGGCGCCCATGTTCAGCTCTGCCGCCGCTTCATTGAACTCCTGTGAATACAGGTTCGAATCACTGTTATAATCCAGGATCTCGTTATACACGGCGATCGTCGTGACAAAGCTGTACGTGGCCGTGCCCGGACACTGGCTGACGAGCTGTGCTTTTCTGAACGCCTTGTATTCGTCCAATGAACGGATGAACGTCGTGACGCCGGTTTCAGCGACGATCGGATAGACCTCGCGCGGATATCCGAGCGCCTCCTCAAACGGATATTCCGTCGTGCAGGCAGGCAGACGCGTACCGTACTCCACGCGAACGTGATCCACTTCGATCTCCGCATCCGTCAGAAGGAAATAGTCGTAAAGCGCCCGTCTCGAATCCGGATCGGAAGAATTCTCCTCGTCCCAGGTCACGTCCATATTGTAATAATATCCGTTTAACTGAACGATGTTCCAGCCGTGATCCTCGGTGCCGGAGCCGTTATCGGCAATGCCCTCGCAATAGTAGCAGGGGATCCCCGCCGCCATCAACAGATACTGCGTGGCACGCGCATATCCAGCGCAGACCGCCGTGCCCTTCACCATCGCGTAATGCGCCGTCTGATCATAATTCGTCGTAAACGCATACGACACGTTCGAGATCACGGAATCATGGATGTTGCGCACTTTCTGGTCTTCCGTCATTGCGGAGATCTGCGACACCACCAGATCCTTTATGCTTTCAAATGCCGCCCGTTCCGCTGCCAGATCGTCGTACGTCAGATAAGTCGGATAGATCTTCGTGACATAGTCTCCGGCGTACGAATAGGCGAATCCGCCGTCATACCAGAAGAGCGCCGGCTGATCCAGACGGATGGCCTGACTCACTTCCTGGATCCTGGCAGGCGTCACCTGACCGGCAAGCGTGATTTCGTCTGAGACGGCCAGCAGACCGGTCACGATGTCATTGTACGCTTTCTGCTCCTCTTCGCTCAGCTGATAGAAGTAATAGAAGAACTTCTTCGCCTTCGCCGCCGTGAGGCTGCTGAATACGTTCTGCACCGGAACGAGGTCCTCTCGACCCGTCGCTTCTCCGGCTTCCGGAGAAAGCACCGTGATCATGTTCTGGCCGTCACTGACGACGATGTATCCCTTTGCGTACACCTTTACGTTCACGTTCTTGATGAGTAAACCGGTGACGTCGTTCAATGCCTTGCCGTTCGACACGTACTTGAAGCAGGCCGTGCTTGTCGGCGTCAATCCCTCTTCCGGAGTCAGCCCGCCGAGGTAATCGTCCGTCGTAAAGAGCAGGCCCTGCTCGATCAGCGTATAGCCTTCCGGAATGCTGCGGAGCGCTTCGAAGTAGACCGAGGAACCGTCGTTTCTCGCGACGATGATCTTCACCGTCGGAGCCGCTGCCGCTGCGCTTTCATTGCCGTACACCGCGTAAATCAGCGTGTCTTCCATGTAGCGGATGTTCGTCGAAGCACTCCTCGAAAGGATCTCGCCGTTTTCGTCCGCGAAATACAGGAAGGCCTTTCCGGAGACGGTCTTTGCGGTGATCTCAGTCACCGTGCCCAGGGTCTTCCGTTCCGCCGTGAAGCTTGCTTCCGCAAGTTCCGTCCATGCAGACGGCAGGCCGCTGCTTCCTTCGATGCGGCCGCTCACGGTGACTCCATAGGTGTCCGCCGCCGCGTCGTACGCCGCTTTTACTTCCACCGTCGTCATCGTCTCTCCCGCCGCCCTCAGGACGTCGACCGAGGTGACTCGCTCATTGTTGAACATCCAGCGGCCGTTCGTCTTGCCGATCACGACCGGAACGTCGGGCAGGTTGACGAGATCCACAACCGCCATGGAGCGGATGACCTGATAGTTCGCGCCGTAGAAAATCACGACTGCCGAACCGTACCCACCCGCTTCCGCGGTATAGGTCGTACTCGAATTCGCAATGAACGTATAGGTGGCTTCCCTGCTGACCAGCTTGCCGGAGCAGTTCAGCCAGCCGTTGATCGTCTTCAAAGCGTTCGTATAGGTCAGCGTCACTTCGTCGCCGACGTTCGCCGTGAACGTCGCCGTGCCTTCGACCGCTTCTCCCGTGCCGATCTTGTACGTATACTGATCCGCATTGACCGTGATCGTCACCACCGCTGCAGAGGAGGCGCGCTGATAAACCGCGAAGTACACGGCGTCGGCCGCGCCGACCGTAAGCGTCAATTCCGTCGAGGTCCCGAGCTCCGTGCCGCTCTCATCTTCCCAGCGAAGGAATTCATAGGCCGGAGTCGCTTCCTGAGAAGGATCGTACGCCGTCAGAGTAATGCTCGCACCGGCGCGGTAGAGACCGCCGCCCGCGACTGCGCCGCCGACATCGACTGCCGAACCGTCCGCCAATACGCTCGTGGCTTCGACAAGCCACATGCGCTCCGCTTTGTAATCATACCCCGTCACGCCGGAACCCGCAAAGAATCCGTACGAGGGCGCGGCGTAGGTGTCGTCCGGCTTCACCGTGAAGCAGGCGTCGCCGCTGATGAATCCGGTCAATGCATCCGAAACGATGCTGCCGCTTCCGATCTTGCCACCGGTGATCGACACACCCGCTGCATTTTCGCCGATCCAGATCGTATCACCCGTCGATCCGGTGATCTCGCCGCCGGCGATCTCCAAGATGCCGCCGACTGCGGCAATGGCCTGACCCTTGCCGTCCGCGGTTCCGCCGGAGATCGTGCCGCCGTAGACGTGGAGTTCGCCCGGGGTCGGGCTTCCGCCGGTCGGCGTGCCGGTCCGGATGATCGCGATGCCGCCCTGACCTTGTGTGCTGCCGGCGCTTACGGTACCGCCGTAGATATTGACGATGCCGCCCTTGTTGATGCCGAAGATACCGCCGCCGTCTTCACTGCCGGTCGCATTCAGCGCACCGCCGGTCAGCGTACCGCTGTACAGATTGAAGACCGGGATCGCACCCGCAGTCTGTCCGGACACGCCGACCGTACCGGCAGTGCCGGCTCCGACCGTGCTGCCCCGGATCGTACCGGTCGTGCCGCAGTCGCAGACACTCAATGTCGACGTCTTCTGCATCATGACCGGTCGCTTCGTGGCATCGGAATGGCTGATCGTGTGCCCGTTCAGGCAGAGATTCACGTTACCTGCCGGATTGTACTGTGCCGATACTGCGACGTCTGTCGCCAGATAGTAATCACCGGGGAAGTCCGGAAGCTTGTCCGTCTCCGTCCACGGAATGAAGTATACGTCTTCCGTCGTTCCGTCCGGATGGACCTCCGCATTGACGGAGACCGCATGATGATGATCCGTCTGCACCGCGGTCTTCGTCGTGGTGAAGGAACCGGTTGCATTCGCAGTATCCGTATAGGTGACCGTCTTCTCATACCTGGCAAAATGATATCCGTCTTCCAGCGTATATGCCGCTGCTGCCGGAATCGTGGTGAAGCTGCCGCCCGAGATCGTAAGCGTTCCGTAGTAAGTACCGTTCTTGGCGTCCCTCTTCAGGTCCTTGATGTACCCGCCGGAGATGCTCATCGAGTTGGTCTGCGTACCGGTGGTATCCGTATTGCCGGTGCCCGTTACCGTCAGAAGGGTGCCGCCTTCAATGACGACCGCTCCGTTATGGTTGGACACGCCGCCGACGTATCCGCCCGTGACGGTGACCGTAGAGTCCTTGGCAACACACTGGACATAGGCGATCGTTCCTCCGTCCACCGTGATCGTGCTGCCGCTTGCATTTGTGGAAATGCTGTTTCCTTTTGTCGTCGTTCCGTTATACTTGACTTTCGTTTCCGGAATGCATGCGTTTTCATCAATGACGACCGCACCGCCGTATGCGCAGATGTTGAATCCGTTACTGCTCTGGATCCAACCGTTCTGGACCTTGGTGCTGCCCTTGATCGTGACCGTCCCTTTCAGGATGCCGATGTTGCCGCCGTAAGAAGATCCGCTTGTTCCGTTCTTGACCTTTCCGTTAATGATCTCACTCGTTCCGTTGATGAGCACGGCGTGTTCCGCCGAGCCTCTGATCGAAATGTTACCGCCGTACAGAGAATTCGTATTGCTGGAAGCAGGATTGACGAAGCCGCCGTCCACTTTGGTGTTCGTGAGCGTAATATTGCATTTGCTGGTGCCGTCACCCTTGACCTGAATGTTCCCGCCGTACGTTTTTGCCTCGCCGTTCTGGATCGTACAGTTCGTCAATACCGCTTTCGTACTGCTGTCAAACGTGATGCTGCCGCCCGCCGAAGCCGTACCGCCGCTGAACGTGGCGCCGGTGATGTTCTTCGCCTGAGAACCGGTCATATAAAGATTTCCGCCGTCACTCTGTCCCGAGCCGTTCTCGATCGTCACGTTTCCGGTGATCGTCAGATATCCCTGAACGCTGAGGTTTCCGCCGGCGCTCCAGTTCGGACCCGAAACCGTACCGCCGCTGATTACAGAATTGCCGGAAATCGTGATCCGCGCTTGAGACGGCGATGAGATATTGCCGCCTTTGCAATACAGTTTGGCCGTCGAGCCGGTGTAGACTGCCGAACCGTCACGGACCGTACTGTCGCTGATGATGACCCGCGTATAGGCCATGAGGCAGATGTTTCCGCCTTCGATCGCGGTGTCCGTCGAGCCGGTCTCCACGCGGCCGCCCGAAAGGGTCGAATGATAGAGTTCGATCTGAGAATAATTGGTGCTCGTGCCGGTGTCCGCATGGAAAGCACCGCCCTTTTTCGTCGCCTTGCCGGCATTCATCGTGACGCCGAAAGCTTTGAACCGGTTGTTTTCTTCCGAACTGAGGTAGGCGATCGATCCGTAGGTGGTGGTCGCGTTCGACGCGTCCAGCGTTATGCGGTACACCTCCACCCATCCGCTCGCATCGATGCGGAACAAGCGGGTTCCGGAGGTACCGGAAGTCACGACGCTGCCTTCCGCCTTTCCGTCGGTTCCTGCCGAGCAGTCGGTAATGCGCAGTACGCTGTTGTTCGTCGTGGATGCCGCACCGTCCGCCATATTGAACAGGAAGCCGTTGGAACCGGTGATCTTATGACCGTTCAGGCAGATGTTCAATTCCGTATTCTGCGGAAGCGCCTTTGAAGTCGTCACCGTCACGTCCGTGGTCAGGTAATAGTTCCCGCTGCCCGGCAATGCATTGTCCGTGCTCCATGCGCTCCAAGTCACGTCGTTCGCGTGCGTGTGTCCGCCGTCCGCGCAGGTACCGTCACCGCAATAGCAATGAACGTGTTCCCCGTCCGCGCGTACGCTTAAGCGCCCGGCACCCGCAAACACGAGTATTGCCGCTGCGATTCCGAGAATCGTTGCCAGCACTTTTCCGAATCTGGTCATTTCGCTTTCTCCTTTTCATTCGTCTCCGACCGGAGATTCATAATCATAACTCTGTGCGTTGTCACCCTTCCGTCAAGGAACCGTGAAAGCGCACACTGACACCATACCATTCTTAATATATCACGCCCGCGCGAAGCGGTCAAGAAAAAGCAGGTCGTTCTGACCTGCTTTTTGTACTCATTTGCTCGCAAAACGGCCGGATTTCGTCCTATCCTTTCTTACGGACCGAGAAGCCGTACGTCCCGATCAGTTCGCCGAGCGCGCGGTACTCTCCGTGCGAATAGGCAATGAGTCCGCAGCGGTCCATGGCAAACCGGCCTTTTTCGTCAAAGTACTTTTCGTCCGCCGACACCGCCACGACCTCGCCGATGAACATGTCGTGCGAACCGAGCTCCAGCACTTCCCGCACCTTGCACTCGATATTGACCGGGCTTTCCATGACCGACGGCGCCTTCACGAACTTCCCTGCCTCTTCGTGCAGGCCGGCCTTTTCCCATTTGTCGACGTCCCGTCCGGAAAGCACACCGCAAAGATCCGTCGCCCTCGCCATTTCTTCCGTCGTCAGATTGACCGTGAATTCGCCGCTTTCCTTCAGCAACGCGTGCGAAAAGCGCTTTTTCTGGATGCTGACAGACACCATCGGCGGATCCGAGCAGACGGTTCCGCACCAGGCGATCGTCAGGAGATTGCTCCTGCCGTCTTTTCCGCGGACGGAGACCAATACCGCCGGCAAGGGGTACAGCATGTTTCCGGGTTTTAACGCTCGCTTGCTCACGGCTTTTCTCCTTTCAGTCACGCCTTCGGGATCCGGACCCGGTCGGACGTATAAAATCCGTACCGGTTTTTCGTGATCAGATACAGTTCCAGTTCCTCTTCCCTGTCCGGTACGCGAAGCGTGATCTCGCCGTTTGCGGGAAGGCCCTCCGGAAGAAGCCCGCCCTTGCAGCCGCGGTCCGTCGCGGAAACATTGAACTGCCAGGCGACCGGCACTTCGTCCTTGGAATTATCATATTTCACGCGGATCTCGTCCCCGGGACGGTAGCCGTCCCTATCCAGTGTGAGCGTAAGGTCGGTCACCGCGAATTCCACGGGATCGCTCGCGGTTTCGCCGTTCATTGCCCGCGCTTCGTAGAAGCCCGACGCCACCGGAAGGACGGTCGCTTTCCCCTCCTCTACCGGGTACGTCGTGCTCGTGCCGTCCGGTCCCAGCACGGAAACCGCCGTGAACGCCGGATCAAACACACTGATCTCCACGGTTTCGCCGAGACGGTAATTCGCCTTGTTTCCGTAATCCGTCATCAGCGTCCGGTTGATGAAGGGCGTTTCGACCGGTCCGTCTTCGGGGATCGGCATAAAGGGATCGGATTCGTACGTGATCCGGTCAAGATCCGGATACCGGTAGATCTTATAACCGTTGTCCAGCCAGTAATGCGTGAATTCCTCCGGCGTATACCGGACGGCGCGGCAGAACGGCAATACGCTCTCCGAGACGGTGATGAACTGCACCTTCCCGGTCTCGTCCCGCCCAATGTCCGTGATGATGGCAATGTGCTGCTTCACGTTCAGCACGATGTCCAAGAGCTGCAGGTTTTCAAAGGCGCTTGTGTCGATCACCTGCATGCCCGGGATCTCCGGAAAGCGGATGCACGGCGTCCGGTAGGGCAGGTCCAGCACCTCGCTCACGAAGCAGGAACAGACGATGCCGTAATGGCAATGCACGTTCTGATTGTCGGCGTGGATCGGCTTCGTGTAAATGACGCTGTTCGGATTCGACAATGCGGAGTAAAAGGTTTCAAAGGAGACGTTGAACCCGATGTACTTCTCGACGCGGCGCACCGAAGAATAGGGAAGACCCTTTAACGGCAGATACGCATTGGACACCGTCTCGTGATAGGTGCGGACGCCGTCCGCGACGGAATAGATGATGATCGGGAGCGGTTTTACGGGCGTATAGGCCGCTTCCACCAGGCGTTTCGCCCGCTTCAGTCCGTTTTTCACACCCTCCGACGAGGGGACGTCATGCAGTACTCTCATTTCGTTCTCCTTTCCTCTTTTGATGATCCTTCAAAAAGCAGCTTCGTGATCGCATAGGCGACGCCGGAGTGATCGCAGTCGCGCGTGACGAAGTCGGAAATTGCTTTCACATCTTCCTTGGCGTTTCCCATGGCTACGCCGATCCCGGCTGCTTTCAGCATCGTGACGTCGTTCATGTCGTCGCCGAACGCCATCGTCTTCGACATCGGGATGCCGAGGTACTTCGCGAGTTTCTTCAGGGCATTGCCCTTCGTGGCCTCGCGGCTGTTGATCTCCATATTGTTCACGACCGACGTCGTGACCGTGAAATCCGGGAATTTTTCCGGAAGATACTTCAGCATTTTTTCGCGAAGTTCCATGTCCCGGAATAAAAATTGGATCTTCTGCACGCCCGCTTTTTTCTCGGAAAGGTATGCCTTCAGGTCCGGCACCGGCGTCCTGAGTCCCCGGATCATGCGGAGGCTGTGGACCGAAGCCGCATAGTCTTCCGCCTGATCGTACAACGCCTTCGTCATCCAGCCCCAACCGCCCTGATAGCAGTCGTAAATGATCGGCAGCGTGTCCAGGTATTCCATGATGGAAACGGCCTCGTCCCAGGGGATCTCGGAGGCGCAGACAATTTTTTCAAGCACCGCGTCGTAGACTTCGGCGCCGTTCACGCCGATGACGTAGCGGATGAAGGGGAGGTCGCGGATGACCTCAGGCATCCCTTTGTAAAAACGGCCGGTGGCAGGAACGATCTCGATCCCCGCCTCGCTTGCCTTTTCGAGCGCCGCCCGGTTTTCTTCCGACAACTGCTTGTCGGAATCGAGCAAAGTGCCGTCCAGATCCAATGTAATCAGTCGAATGTCACGCATTGTAAGTCGTCGCTGAAGTATTGCCGCCGTGTCCGGTCCAGTTCGTGTGGAAGAATTCGCCGCGCTCTGCGTCCGTGCGCTCGTAGGTATGCGCGCCGAAGTAGTCGCGCTGCGCCTGCAAAAGATTCGCGGGCAGGCGGTCCGTCGTGTAGCCGTCGAAGTAGCTGAGGGCCGAGGTCATTGCCGGCGCCGGAACGCCGTAGGACAATGCAGCCGAAGCCACTTTCCGCCATGCCGGAACCAACGCTTCGATCGTTTCCTTGAAATACGGGTCGAGGAGCAGGTTCTTGAGCTCCGGATCCTTCTCGTAGGCTTCCTTGATCTTGCCTAAGAACACGGAACGGATGATGCAGCCGCCCCGCCACATCAGCGCAATGCCGCCGTAGTTTAAATTCCAGCCGTAATGCGCGGCCGCCGTCCGCATCAGCGTATAGCCCTGCGCGTAGGAAATGATCTTCGAGGCGAAGAGCGCCTTCCGGATGTTTTCGATCATTTCGGCTTTGTCGCCTTCAAATGCCGGGATCGTCCGCGCAAACGTTTTCGCCGCCTCGACGCGTTCTTCCTTCATTGCCGACAGGCAGCGCGCAAAGACCGCTTCTCCGATCAGGGTCAGCGGCACGCCTTCGTCGAGCGCGGCAATGCCCGTCCACTTTCCTGTGCCCTTCTGCCCCGCCGTGTCGAGGATCTTTTCAAGAAGCGGCGCTCCGTCTGCATCCTTGTACGCGAGAATGTCCCGCGTGATCTCAATGAGATAGCTGTCAAGCTCGGTTTCGTTCCATTTTTTGAACGTCTCGTGCATCTCCTCGTAACTCATGCCGAGAAGGTCCTTCATCAGCTGGTACGACTCGCAGATCAGCTGCATATCGCCGTATTCAATGCCGTTGTGGACCATTTTCACGAAATGACCCGCGCCGTTCTCGCCGACCCAGTCGCAGCAGGGCGAACCGTCCTCGACCTTCGCGGAAATGCTCTGGAAAATCGGCTTCACGAACGGCCAGGCGGCAGGAGAACCGCCGGGCATCATGGACGGCCCGAGGAGCGCGCCCTCTTCGCCGCCGGAAACGCCGGTGCCGATATAAAGTTTCCCCTTCGATTCCACGTATTCCGTCCGGCGGATCGTGTCGGGGAAGTGAGAATTGCCGCCGTCGATCAGGATGTCGCCGTCCTCCAGAAGCGGCAGCAGGCGGTCGATCATTTCGTCGACGGCATTGCCGGCCTTGATCATCATGAAGACCTTGCGCGGTTTGGCCAATGCAGCGACGAGTTCCTCCAAAGAACGGCAGCCGATGACGTTCTTCCCTTTCGCCCTGCCGTTCACGAAATCGTCCACCTTCGACGTGGTGCGGTTGAAGACCGCGACCGTGAAGCCCTTCGATTCCATGTTCATGACCAGGTTCTCGCCCATCACGGCGAGACCGATGAGGCCGATGTCCGCTTTCTTTTCCATGATCCTACTCCTTACTTGCCAAAAAGAGCCCCTCTCTTTCCGTCGGGAGGCTCTTTTGTTTTCCGTTATCTCTGTACTCTGGCGTTGCCTTTGTAAATGTCCCAGACCTGCTTTTCGTCCGCAGGCTCGGCGTAGTCGTTCAATGAAGACGCGGCCAATACGCCCGCAGCCCAGCCGAACTGCAGCCATTTGTCAGGCGTCCAACCCTGCAATATGCCGTACAGCAGACCGCCGGAGAAGCCGTCGCCGCCGCCGATCCGGTCGAGGACCCGGATTGGACGCGGCTCTTCCACGTACCGGTTTCCGTCCGCATAAAGGATCGCGCCCCAGAGGTGCTCGTTCGCGGAAACGACTTCGCGAAGCGTCGTCGCGTAGGCGCGCGCGTTCGGATACTTTGTCCGGACTTCTTCGATCATCGCCTCGAAGCGGGAGATCTTTTCCGAAAGGTCCTTGCCGCCGGCTTCCGGTCCTTTGAAGCCCAGACAAAGCTGGAAGTCCTCTTCATTGCCCACCAGAATGTCGGCAAGCGACGCGATCTCGCTGAACGCTTCCCGGAGTTCCGCTTCCCGGCCTTTCCAGAAGGTCTCCCGGTAGTTTAAGTCGAAACTGACGAGCGTTCCGTATTCCTTCGCCTTCCGTGCGACCTCGAGACAGCACTTCGTCGTTTCCTCGCTCATCGCGGCAATGAGCCCCGAAAGATGCAGGATCTCCACGCCCTCTTCCCCGAAAATCCGGTCAAGATCGAAATCGGAGGCGTCAAGCGTCCGGCCGACTTCGCCCGCGCGGTCGTTCCAGACCCTCGGCGCCCGAAGGCCGAAGCCGGAATCCGCGATATTAAACTGGTGGCGGTAGCCCCAGGGACCGCCCTGAGGAACTTCCATTCCTTCGAAACGGATGTTCCGGGCGCGGAGCTGGCGTTTGATGAAATCCGCCATCGGCGAGCCCTCGACGAATCTCGTGAGCACGAGGCATTCCTTGCCGAGGCTCGACGAAACGTTCAGGACGTTGCTTTCCGCAGAGGTCGCCTGCAGGTAAAAGAGGTTGCTGTTCTGTACCGCCATCCGGTCTCCCGGCGTGATCCGGAGCCCCATGCTCGTGACGGCTGCGATCGCATACTTTTTCATGACATTTTCCTCACGATGTGATTCAACCCTGTTTTCTTCCGTCGTAATCGGCTCCGTTTTCCGGCTCGAGCGGGAACTTGACCGGCTTCCGGTCGCGGTTCGAGCGGTAGATCGCCGTAAAGAGCTCCACGGTACGGCGGCCGTCCTCCAGCGTGATGAGCGGCTGCTTGCCGGCGAGGATCGACGACAGGAAGTCGTTGATCTCGACCAGGTGGAAATACTCGGTGCTGTTTTCAAGTGAAAGGAAGGATTCGCTGTCTTCCTTCACGTATTCGGCAAGCTTGTCCTCCTCGCCCGGCACGGTCCAGAGATCCAGGACCGGCGGCTCGGTGATCGAGCTCATGCCGGCAATGAACATCTGCCCGCCGTCCGTCTGCACGCCGACCGCCGAGCCATTCGAGCCGAAAACGTGGACTTTCCCGTAGAGCGCGGGATTGACCGAGTTCGAGACAATGATGGAGCCGAGTGCGCCGCTCTTGAAGCGGATCAGCGCCAATGCGGTATCATCCACCTCGAGTTCCGGATGATTTAACGTCGCCCACGCGCCGTAAAGTTCGTCGATCTCGCCCATGTACCAAAGCAGGAGGTCCAGCTGGTGCGGCGCCTGATTCACAAGCACGCCGCCGCCTTCGCCGTCCCAGGTGCCGCGCCACGGGTCGGACGCGTAGTATTCCATGCTCCGCCAGCCGAACATATTGATCTGACCGAGGATCGGCTTGCCGATCTTGCCTTCGTCGATCGCCTTCCGGATCCGCTGGCAGGGTGCGAAAAACCGCCGCTGGCAGATCGTTCCGCCGGTGACACCCGCTTCCTTCACGGCCTTGATGATCGCGTCGCAGTCTTCCAATGAGGACGCGAGCGGTTTTTCAATGAGGACGTGCATGCCGGCCTTCGCCGCTGCCACGGCCGCCGCCCGGTGGATCGGGTGCGGCGTGCAGATCGAGACCGCCTGGATCCCGTCCTTCGCCATGTCTTCTATGGACGTGTAGGCCTTGATGCCGTATTCCTTTGCGAACGTTTCCGCCCGCGCCGGGATCTGGTCAAAAACGCCCGCGAACTCCGAATAGGGGCTCGCTACGTAACCGTTTGCGTGAAACCGTCCTACTTTGCCTGCGCCGATGACGGCGGTTTTTAATTTGTCCATTTTTATTCTTCTCCTTTAGCGGTCACAAGAGAGCCGCTGCAAGCGGTCCTTTCCGGGCCAATTATTAGGGAATCAGCACGACTTTCATGAGTCCCGCGCCGCGATCGTGCAGCGTGTCGAACCATTCCGCGCCTTCCGACAACGGTGCGACCTTGCTGATGATGTTCGAAAGATCGATCCGGCCGTCCGCGATCGCTTCAAGGCAGCGCGGATACTCGCCGGAAGACGCCGCCGAACCGCGAAGCGTGATCTGACGCGTAATGACGTCCTGAAGCGGGATCTGGACCTTCGGCGTAACGTTGCCGATCAATGTGACCGCTCCGCCCTTCTTCACGGCCTGGATCGCGGTATTCACCGTGACGTCAAGGCCGACCGCCTCGAACGCGACGTCCGCGCCCTTGCCGCCGGTCAGTTTCTTCACTTCTTCCACGACGTCCATACCCTTGCCGAGCACGTAGTTCGCGCCGGATTTCAGCGCTTCCTGCTGCTTGAACTCGTCGGGATCGGAAACGATGATCCGGCCGACGTTCGAGTTTTTCAGGACCTTGATGACCATCTGGCCGATCGTGCCCGCGCCGATGACGAGGGCCGTGTCGCCGATCTCGGTCGGGGTGATCGCTGCCGCATGGAAGCCGATCGACAGCGGCTCCACGAGGGCGGCCGTTTCATAGGAAACTTCGTCGGGCAGCTTGTAAAGGATCCGCTCGGGGATGTTGCAGTATTCGGCCATGCAGCCGTATCTGCGGTATTCATTGCAGGAAACGCCGAGGATCGTGCGGTTGACGCAGAGATTGACCATGCCTTTCCGGCAATACTCGCACTCGCCGCAATAGACGGTGGAATCGAAGGTCACGCGGTCGCCGACTTTGTAATGCGACACCTTCGGGCCGATCTTCACGATCTCGCCGGAGGCTTCGTGCCCCATCACGACCGGGGGGATCCGCCGCCCGCTCTTGCCGTCGTAGCCATGCACGTCGCTGCCGCAGATCGCGACGGCCTTGATCTTCACGAGGACTTCGTCGTCCGCGATCTCGGGAACCGGGATCTCTTCGTAAGAAAACTCATTGTAGGCCTTTAAGACCAATGCTTTCATCCTGTCCATTCTGTCCAACTCCTTTGTGTTTTCGTTCATTCAGTGTACCCCATCTCCCCGGGGAAATCAACAGAAACCTATCCTAATATGCCCTGCCCGGCCGCAAACATCGGCGGGCCGCAGGCACTTTATTCGACCCTCGTAAACACGTCCGGCGAATAGAACTCGCATTTGCTGTAGATCAGCGTCTTCCCGTCTTCATTGTATCTCACGTCGGTGATCGCGGGCTTCACGCCGAGCTGGAAGATCCCGTTTCCGCGGTAAAATGCGACCTCGTCCGCCTCTTTTCCGTACGTGATGCGGAGTTTTCCGTCGCCTTCGTAGGTAAACTTCATTCTCCCGTAATACCCGTTTTCAAAGACACCGTCGAACTGATATTTCTGCAGGTCTTCCTCCGGCATTTCCTGCTTCGGCAGGCATTGCTTTTCCATATCGACAGGGTTCAGGAAACTGGTGATCATCCTATCGCACTTTTCGTGATAATCCGGCTGCACCTGATCCAGGGCAATGTCACTCAAAACCCGCTTCAATACCGCATACGGCCCGGAAGAGGAATTGATCATCACGACGTATCCGGAATTTAAGTCCGGGAAGAAGCCCATGGCGGAGCGGAATCCCTTCAGCACGCCGCCGTGATAGACGAGCTTCTCGCCGCGATAGACCGACGGCGAAAGGCCGAGTGAATACTGCTGGTACTGGTCGGGATACGAGAGAAAACTCCGGAAAATCAGGGGACGAATGAGTTTGGCATAGGTCTTTTCGGAAACCAGCCGCTTTCCGTCCTCCGTGACGCAGCCTGCGGCCAGGAACCGGATCCATTTTTCAATGCCCTTCAGGTTCGTGACGACACCGCCGGAGCAAAGAGAAGTCGGACGGACGACGTGGACGTCCACGCGCTCCATTGCCAGCGTTTTCTGGTCCACCTCATAACCGCAGGCATAACGGGTCTCGTTTTCATCCACGATCTGACGGAAAAAGATTTCCATGCCGATGGGCTTCGCGAGGCGTTCCTGCATGAGTTCCACATAGGATTTTCCGGTAACGCGCTCCGCGAGATACCCTAAAATATTGAACAGATCGTTCTGATACGCGAACCGCTCCCGGAAGCCGAAACAGGGCTGAAGGTTTCTGGCGCGGTAGGCCCATTGCTTCAGATCCAGCGACTCTTCCGCCGTCATCATGCTCCGCTGCTTGTTGTGGCTGCAGATCCCGCTGCGATGGCTGGCAAGGTCCGTGAGCGTCATATGTTCGCTGACGTAGGGATCGTATGCATAATAGTCCGGCCAGTACTTTTTGACCGGCTGGTCCCAGTCCAGGAGCCCCTCGTCGACCAGCGTCGAAATGAGCACGGTGCAGAAACTTTTGGTCATTGACGCGATCTGGAACAGCGTTTCGTCCGTGACCGGGATCTTTGCCTCCATGTCCTGATAGCCGAAACAAGACCGCTCCACGGTCTCGCCGTTTTTGAAGGCAAAAACGACGCCTCCCGCATAGGGAACTCTCTCCGCAATGTAATCGATCGTTTCGCGAACTGACGGATGCATCTTGTTTTCTCCTCGTTTTCGGATTTACCGGCTCAATGATACCACACTCCCCGTCATTATTCAATGCTGCGGCGCATTTTCGTCTTTTTTCACGGCAAATCTTGACAATAAAACCGGAGGACAGTATACTGAAATTGTCGGACAATTTTAGGAATTGTCAATAAAAAACCGGGGGATCCATTATGGCCAAGACGATTAAGAAAATCACGATTCTGGGCGGCGGAAACGGCGGTTTCGCTGCGGCGGCGGACCTGACTCTGCGCGGTTTCGAGGTCACTTTGTACGAGGATCCGAGATTCGCATCCGCCATTGAAGGCATCAAAAAGGACCGTGTGATCCACTTAGAGGGCGTGGGACCCGTGGGCGACGCGGTATTGAAAAAAGTGACCACCGACCTTGCGGAAGCGCTCGAGGACGTTGATCTCATCATGCCCATTTCTCCCGCTTTTGCGCAGGAGGACGTGGCGAAATCATTGGTCCCCCACCTTCGCGAAGGGATGATCATTTTCCTGGTTCCCGGAAGCTGCGGCGGCGGTCTGGTCTACGGAAAAGTGTTCCACGAGGCGGGCGTCTTCCAAAAGGTGAAACTTTGCGAAGTGAACACCCTCCCGTATGCGGCGCGGAAGGTCAACGAGAACACCGTCAAGATTCTGATGCGGGACCCGGTCATCTGGTTTGCGGCCTTCCCGGCCAAATACAATCAGGAGCTCTACGAACTGACGAAGCCGCTCTTTGATTCCATCACGCTGATGAACGACGTGCTGGAATGCGCGCTGAACAACGGCAACATTGACAGCCATCCGGCCCCTGTCGTACTGAACGCCGGAAAGATCGAATATTATCACAAACACTTCCACTATAAGGAAGGCATTACGCCCTCCGTGGCCCGCGTAGTCTGGAAGGTCAATGAAGAGCGCATGGCCCTCTGCGAGGCGCTGGGCTATCAGAAACTCAACATTCTGGACCGGCTTTACATCACCGGCTACTGCCCGAAGTCGGACGACCTCTACTCCGCCTATCAGGGCAGCATCGGCATCTTCATGGATCTGGAGGGCCCGAACGACTTAAGCGGCCGGTACCTCACCGAGGACGCCCCATGCTCTCTCGTTTTCTGCGCGAACCTCGGCAAGGCCCTCGGCGTCCAGACGCCCATCATGGATTCCATCGCGAATCTGGCTTCCACCCTGCGCGATGAAAACTATTGGGTCACGGGACGTACGCTGGCGAAAGTCGGGCTCGAAGGCATGAACGCCGAGCAGATGAAACGCTTCGTCATGGAAGGTTATACGGACTGAACGGGATTCGGACCTTTCCCGCCGTTCTATTGATGACAAAAAGCCAGTGCTACTGCGGAAATCCGCATAAACACTGGCTTTTCTTCGAAGTAGCGGGGGGAGGATTTGAACCTCCGACCTCCGGGTTATGAGTCGATAAATCGACTTTTTCCGTCTTTCTCTAAAAAGCGCAAGCTATTGATTTTACTGGGTTTCTTGCAATTCTGCTTTTTCTATCTTTTCGGGGCGATTGGTACCTTTTTGAACCAATTCGCCCCAATTTCGCCCCAATTATCCTTTAGGACTATCATCTCCATCACGACCATTTGAGTGATCTATCATCCGATC
>JAEEGL011875538.1_pt1 | contig 17522 bp, 21 predicted proteins | sample 9134231 | NCBI WGS metagenome assembly JAEEGL01 (sample SAMN16246548, study PRJNA631951) | gut metagenome | biome: gut microbiome; feature: rumen; material: fiber-attached | host: Bos | place: Iran: Karaj | collected 2018-10 | reverse complement strand
CTTTATGGCAACTATAGTCGGTGCCGGAGAATATGCACGACAAGACAAAGAAACCGGAATATATATAATCCCGATAACGGCGCTTGGCGCTTGATGCACATGTCTTCTGCGGTTTCGATGTTGTACTCTTGCTTACCATTGGATCAGAAGAGTAAGGAGAGCTGCATACGAACAGATGTTAGCGCCCGGTGATTTTAGCCGCTCCCGAGCCTATTGATTTAAATCAAATCCGGCTCATGTAAAATCGCCAACACATCAGTTGATAATAGTTTTGTATATTGCATGTCGCCGAATGCGTCGGTCGGAATTGCGCCACCAAAATCGGTGAACAGTGCCATTCAAATTGCAATCCCTCAGTATGGTGCCGGTGGATGAAACGGTGGTGCTGAAGTGAAAACATCTCCATTTCGGATCAAAGTACCGCCGTAAATAGCATAATTCCTGTGTGGCACTCATCAAGCGACGGAAGTGGCGCAAGAATTAGCGACGTACAGTTGTGTTTTTGGCAGGATGAAGCCTTTTCGAGAGAGTCGGGAGAAGGTGGTAGGAGAGAAGCACCTACCTACAGGAATGATGGGAGCAGATTCGTAGTGCCCGATGCTATTCGATGAGTGCTTCGATGTGGCGCTGGAGTAGAGTCAGGCGTTTGAGCCGTTGGGCGAGGTTAATGACGCTCAGTAAAGTGTGGGGAGAGGTAGGTTGGGGGGAGGGAAAGAAGGATAGGGATACGAGGTAATTGATGTCCGGGGGAGTGGATGAGTTGTTTAATGAATGTTTACAGAGATTGGGGGATTCAGGATATAGGGGGAGATAGAATATAGGTATATTGGATAATTATGTGGTTACAACTTGATATAAACCTATATTCGGAGGTTAGGGAGATTTCGTTATGAATGGTTCTGATATAATCTCAGTTTTGAATGAATTACCATCACCTATTATTACTCCAGTAGGGGCTATAGTAGGAGCTGTGTTTACGGCGGTTTTCTTAAGACATGATGTATTATTTGTTAATTTGTGTTTTAGCGAATAGTCGTGGATTTTTAGTTTTTTGAGGTTTGATAATCCGTGTATTCACACAATTGAGTTTGTTCTATTAAGGGAATCGCAATGAAAATTGGTCGAAATGATATGTGCCCATGTGGCAGCAGGAAAAAGTATAAAAAGTGTTGCCTTAACAAGACTAAATCAATAGACCCTATTAAATACTATAAGTATATGGTGGTCTACAACGGTGGATCGATAGATGCTTCTGCTCCATTATTGCGGTCTAAAGATTATAGTGTCGTAAGAGATTATAATCAAGGAAGCATGCATCAATTTGATCCGGAACTCATTCCCATTATACCAGCGCTGAACTACTGCCTTCATTTACCTCGTTTTGAATGTGACACATATGATGTTGATACTACAATAATAGACTATTTCAATGATGTTGCACATGAGATCATAATCATACCATCAGCGATCGTTCATGTTTTGCCTATTAATCCTACTTTGATCATTTATGATGATAATTGTGCTGCGGATGTGATTTCACATATTAAGTCTATTTCATCAGAGCTTGGTAGTGTTCCTATAAGCCAGTTGTCTGAAACTCTTCTGATTGATCATTGGAAGAGACTATCTACTATAAAGACCATAACTAATTCAGAAATACTAGAAGAATTATGCTGTCAACACATTTTTGATGATGATAGAAGAATGTTTTTGCCAGCTTCTTTTATTTCGCGTCAATACAAAAATGCAGAGAAAGATTACAGTGAAATACTGACTTCTTCTAACGCGTTCTCTACTACTGTTGATATTCTTTGGAAACAGCGTTCTCACCATGTAGGATTGATGAAATGCAAAGAAAAAATCTTGAACCCACAAATTGAACAAATACTTAGAGATGAGATTAACATAGCAAAAAGAAGTAAGATTCTTGAAGTTGTAATTGTTTTACCTGGGGTTCCAAGTAGACAGAAAAAATTATTTGGACTTTCTGAAACTTTACCTCCGGAAGAAAAAGAAATTATCCAACTAGTGGGGTTTCATAGATCCATTGCGCGACAAGCAGTCTATTTTGAATTGCCAACAATTGATGATCATATCTATAAAGAGCTTAACGATCTTGAGCTTCATTGCAAAGCACAAGCTGAAAGACAAACTTATGAATATGAATCTGAATATAATAATGATTATATTCTGCGCATTCTTCGTAATATCGGAAGATGGTTTTGGAATCAACTTACTTCTGAACAGAAACAGATTCTTTGCCTAGCTAAACATTTAACTGTGTTTTCAGATTTCCCAATAGGGCTCTCAATTATAGAAAATACGGATGTTCCTCTGCATAATTATTTAGATATATCTTATAGACCGCTCTCTCCTTTAACTCGTTGTTTGCAGCTCGAATCTCATAGGTGTATTCCTGTATATTTGAACCGCCATTGTAAGATTTTGTTTGCTGAGTGTGTTCCAAATAATAAACAAAATGAAACTATTCGAAATCATTCAAGGATGATTGTTCATAGCATTAAGCAAGGATGTGAAAGAAATAGTGTGTGTGAAATCATTGAAGAAGAAACATTATCGATCTCTTCACTGAAGAATTTTATTCATAATAATCCGGATGCTGATATTCTTATTATTTCTGCCCATGGCAAATATGTTTATGAAAATAATTTGGCAGGCTTGATGATAGGTGAAGATTTTTGGATGGGGGACGATGACGATTTACATTTACCTCCAGTAGTAATTAATAGTGCTTGTCATACATCTCCTAGAGGTTTTGGTTGTGTAAGTGTAGCAGACCTTTTTCTTAGGTTGGATGCTAAAGCCGTGTTGGGCTCGTTCGTTCCTATAAGCGCAAATCGTAATAGTCTTCTGTTATCTAGGTTCTTCTCATATTTGTTTGATTCAATCAATGGCAATGTTCAGTTTGATAACCTGCTTGAATGTTGGACACATGTCGTTGGTACAAATTTGTTTTTGGAATTAGCTAAAGAATCGAGAAGATTTAGTGAATGGCTGTATCAGACAAACCCCAATGGTGTACCTCATATGACAGAATTTATGTTAAATCGTAGCGTAGGGCATCTTCGAAAGCAGATGTTTTATCATGATACATGTAATGTAATTAAAGAAATGTTAAAAGAAGATGGACTTGAAGGAAAATTTGACAATTTGTTGTCTGAATGGGATTTCTTTTCTGAATGTTCTTTCTATCAGTGGATAGGAGCTCCAGAAAACATCTTTCTTCGAGGATAGAAAGAGGCTTTTGTAAAGGGATTGGAAAACCTCGCGGTATAGTGCTTATATAGGTGCTATACTAATCATTAGTAGTTTAAGAAGTGGGGGATTGGATTAAGTGGGTTAAAACGGGGACGATGGTTCGATTAATAAGGATTAATTGAAAACTTGCCTAACCCGCATTCCGATATCTAAGAAGGATGAAAAGCAAAAGAACGGCGGAGAGAATAATGAATGAAGATAAAGAACTGAAAGGATATCTTATTCTTCAGTCGTTCTTTCCGCTATTCTTTCTTTTGTTCATCCGACACTTTAGTTTATCCTCTTTCAGATTATTAGGTCGTTTTATCTCTAATCTATTTCAAGGTGGAACGGTGATAATAGATAGAGGTTTTAATGGTTTTTGTCTCGGTGATTCCATTATCTCAATAATCTGTATGCTATGGTTCATTATTAGCCTTATTGTTGCTTTAGGATTCAGAGATCTTCAGAAAGGTAACTATGACTCTAGCGGTGAGACAATTACCGTGGTTCAAGAGCGTAAGGATTCAGGGGCGACCTTTTTGGTGACATTTATACTGCCTCTTCTTATTGATGATGTTTCAACTCTTCGTAATATGTTTTTCTTCAGCGTATTACTTGTTATGGTTATTGTTCTTTTGATGAGATCTGATTTGTTCTATCAGAATCCGGTTTTAATGTTTTTGAAATACAAGACATTCGAATTTAGGTTTAATAATCCTGACAATGATGTGGGTGATGATAAGGTTTATATTGGAATCACAAAAGGTTCAATCCCATCAGAAGAAAAGGCAATAAAGAGAAAATACATTGCTGATGATGTATTCCTTATATATAACGAATGATAATGTTGAAACTGTTATATGGAGAAAGGAGAGCAAGTAGTTGTTAGAACACGATAATGGTGAACATGACCTGACACCTAAGAGTATAAAAGATTTGATTTCATCGGTTACAGATGATTCGAACAGATGTGGATTTGAAGTTTATATAATAACAAAGACAGAACCCAGACTTAAGAAGATGGGGTTTGTTGAAGATGGTAAAGATAATAATCTTCGACTAAAATTGAAAGAATCTATATTAAACGTTTTGTCTGAGAGTTATAACTCTCCTGATACAGACTATGTTTCTTCTGATTATATTGCTGATAATCAAAGGAAAAATTACATTATTAGTACGTCAGAGGATTATGATCCTTTCTCAGTCCTCAGGGCTGATGCTGGGATATTTAGTGATAATGATATTATGGATGCTACTGGAATAGCTTTCTCCATTCGTCACGGGCAAGATCGTATATGGGCGTATCAACATCTGTGGAGTCTAAACGTGCCTAATAAGTCAAAGAAGAATTTTTGGGCTAGACTTATTTCCCGCAACGAAGGGCAGGTTTTTGCGGAGATGACAGAACCTATTATCGGATTCGCAAAGAAGATAGATTTGCTTGTTATGAATGACTGCATAATTACGTCTAATGTCAGCCTTATGCAAAATTCATTTGGGTTTCAGGATTATATAAGGAATAGGGCTATACAATCTATCGATAAGATTGAAGAAACTGGGATAGTTTCTAATGTTGATAAACTAAGAGATTATGTTAATCGTAGCAATGGAAAAATTTGTTATTCCAAGAAATTAATGCGAATTGCTGATTCAAGAGTTTTAAAGATGACTCCTGATAATCTGTGGGAAAACATTCATAAGAGTTCTCGTTGGAATGGGAAGATTAAAGAAGAGAATGGAAAGTTTGTATTAGATACTTATAAAGATGTGGAGAACTTAATTGATTTGCTTGATGAGCGCTATACGCGATCTGAAATCACTAATACAGAATATGATACGGATGTAAAGAAGGAAGCAGATCCAATATCTGAGGATGTCAATTCCCAGTAATAGCATGGGACATTGAAGAAAACATGAATAAGAAGATGGGATAATATATTTTTATTGAGGATTACGATAATGAATAAGATGTCGACAGAACTAAACGGAAAAATCATACTTGTCACCGGCTGCCCCGGTTTCATCGGAGCAAACCTTGTTATGCGCCTGCTTCGAGAGATGACGGGCGGAACTATCATCAGCCTTGATAACTTGAACGACTATTACGATGTTTCGTTGAAGAAGTATCGCTTGGGACTAGTTGAAGAAGCTGCGAAGAAGTCTTCTGTGAAGCATGTTTTCGTAGAGGGGTCTATCGCAGATAAGGAGCTTGTTGATAAGCTTTTCGAGCAGTATAAGCCTTCTGTTGTAGTTAACCTTGCTGCGCAGGCGGGAGTGCGTTACTCTATCGATCATCCAGATGTTTATGTTGAGTCGAATCTTATTGGTTTCTATAACATATTGGAGGCGTGCCGTAATAATCTTGTGGAGCACTTGGTGTATGCGTCCTCTTCTTCTGTGTATGGCGGTAATAAAAAGGTGCCTTTCGCAGTAGAGGATAAGGTTGATAATCCTGTATCTCTCTATGCTGCTACAAAGAAGAGTAATGAGTTGTTGGCGCATGCTTATTCGAAGTTGTATAACATACCTTCCACAGGATTGAGATTCTTTACGGTATATGGTCCTGCGGGTCGCCCGGATATGTTCTATTATTCTGCTACGAAGAAACTTGTGGCAGGTGAGACGATTAAGATCTTTAATTACGGGGATATGAAGAGAGACTTCACTTATATCGATGATATAGTCGAAGGTGTATACCGTGTAATGCAGGGAGCTCCTGAGAAATCAGTCGGTGAGGATGGGTTACCTGTTCCTCCGTATGCTGTATATAACATAGGCGGTGGTCAACCGGAGAATCTGTTGGATTATATCTCTGTATTGCAAGAAGAATTGGTACGAGCTGGTGTGTTGCCTTCTGATTATGACTTCGAAGGACATCGTGAGTTAGTTGGTATGCAACCCGGTGATGTGCCGGTGACATATGCGGATGCTTCTGCTCTGGAGCGGGATTATGGATTTGTGCCGAAGATCGGGATCCGTGAGGGGTTGAGGAAGTTCGCAGAGTGGTATGGGGAGTATTATAATTAATACCATTTGATTAATATGGAGAATGAATCAATGAAGATAGCAGTCGCAGGAACAGGATATGTAGGACTTTCGCTTGCTGTGCTTTTGTCACAGCATAATGATATTACCGCAGTGGACATTATTCCTGAGAAGGTTGAGAAGATCAACAATTGGGTAAGTCCTATTCAGGATGAGTATATTGAGAAGTATATGGCGGAGCACGAGGAGAGATCGTTGTCTCTGAAGGCAACGACTGATGGTGCTTCCGCTTATAAGGATGCGGATTTCATAATCGTTGCGGCTCCGACTAATTACGATCCGAAGACTAACTTCTTTGACTGTTCTGCAGTTGAGTCAGTATTGAGTCTTATTAAGGAGACGACGGCTGACCGTGAGGTTAAGCCTACGGTTGTTATCAAGTCTACGATCCCTGTTGGTTACACAGTGCATGTGCGTGAGAAACTCAGTATGGATAATATCATCTTCAGCCCTGAGTTCTTACGTGAGAGTAAGGCGCTTTACGATAACCTTTATCCTTCCCGTATCATTGTCGGAAGTGATGATGCTAATAAGGAGAAAGCGAAGCTTTTCGCGCAGTTGCTTAAAGAAGGTGCTATCAAGGAAGATGTTCCTGTGCTCTTTATGGGAACGACAGAGGCAGAGGCAACAAAATTGTTTGTTAATACGTACCTTGCGCTGCGTGTTTCGTATTTCAACGAGCTTGATACTTATGCTGAAGTTAAGGGCCTCAATACAGCCGATATCATCAAGGGTGTATGTCTTGATCCCCGTGTAGGAGATTACTATAACAATCCTTCGTTCGGTTACGGTGGATACTGTCTGCCTAAGGATACGAAGCAGTTATTGGCTAACTACCAGGATGTACCGGAGAATCTTATCGAGGCGATTGTCGAGAGTAACAGGACGCGTAAGGATTTTATTGCTGACCGTGTTCTGGAGATTGCCGGTGCTTATGGTAACAGCGAGGGGTATTCTTCAGCCAAGGAGAGTCATCAGCGTGAGGTTGTGGTAGGTGTATACCGTCTTACGATGAAGTCTAATTCTGATAATTTCCGCCAGTCTTCAATTCAGGGCGTCATGAAGAGAATAAAGGCGAAGGGTGCTACTGTAGTAATTTATGAACCGACGTTAGAGGACGGATCGACGTTCTTCGGATCTGTTGTAGTGAATGACCTTGAGAAGTTCAAGCAGATGTGCGGCTGCATTATTGCCAACCGTTATGACAGCGTGCTCGATGATGTCGAGGAGAAGGTGTATACGAGGGATTTGTTTAGGAGAGATTGAGGTTGTAATTGTTTCAAATACAAAAAGGTATGTATGATATGAATAATAAAAGAATAGAATTATGGGTGGATGCATTTAAAGATGAGGAGTTTCAAAAAAGACTCCAGGAATACAGAAATGAGATAGAAATAGAAATTATAAAAATAGCTGAGACTTATCATAAAAGCGGCATCATGATGTTTGATTCTGTAGAATCGCGAATTAAATCTGTTGCTAGTTTTGAACAGAAGTTGAGTAGAAAAGACTACATTAATAAGTGGATAGTTGATAATGATAAACAAATAAATCAAAACTATATATTAAATAATCTTTCGGATGTAATAGGATTCAGAATTTCTTGTTATTTTATAGCTGATGAACATAGAATATATCAAAGATTACTTAAAGAAACTCCCAAAGATATTACCTTCTTCGATGCAAAAAAAAGAATGCAAAATGGACAGGTTATATATAAAGTGGATGGGGTGTATTCTGACAAATGCAGATTTGAAATACAAATAAAATCTCTCGTAAATAATGTTTGGGGAGAAGTAGATCATAGGACGTTGTATAAAACACGGGAGTATGATTGCAACATTGAGGATAGAATTGCTATTACTTCTGGTGCTTGTAAAGTGTTAACTGCAGCGGATGCACAATTAAATACTTTGTTTGAGATGACTTATGGGGTTGATAAACTCATAAAAGGGTTATTCTATGAATATACTAGGGATCATCTGAAAGACAGATATAATACTGATATTTTAGGAAAAGCCTATTGGCAATTTTTTGGCGTCTTTTACAATAGCTATAAAGATGCAATTCGTGAGTTCGTAGCTAATAAACTATTAGGAAACAATGTAGCTAAAAAGAGAATTGAACGAGTTAGTAGTGTTTTCGATTTACAGGGTTATAAAGAAGTAATTTGCGATAAATATCTTAGATATGATATAGATCTTATGAAATCAGTATCTGAAGAGGTTTTCGAATATGCAGATGATGATACTTTCTTGGACTTTTTTATTATTAACTTGATTCGTCTTGGGGATGATGGAGAAAGATATGGGGATGAGGATGCTTTTTCTTATGAGGAAGATGAACAACCTGATGATGAGAATAAAAAGTATCAAGTTTTGTTTGGAAAAATGGAAGCGTTTAAGTTTACAGAGGTAGAAGAGAAATGATAAATATAATTCAAGAGGGTGATAGATGTATTTATATTACAAAGTACACTGTTAATTGGCTGGTTGAACACACCGATGTAAAGACGTTTGATCCAATTAAGTTTACGGGTTATCAGAGACAAATTGATAATAGGCATGTAGATAAAATAATAGATTATATATTAAAAAATGAATTCTATTTCCCTACAAGTATCATATGCTCGTACACTGGAGATGATAATATTAATAATATATCAAAACTATTTATCGTAGATGGTCAGCATAGAGTAGCTGCATTTAAGAAGTTGCGTGATACTAACTCGGATTGCTACGATAGAATCAATGATTATGAAATACCCGTTGTAGTTATGCTGAACCCTGATTTAGTTACGGAAATAGAGACTTTTATTACTATAAATAAAACTTCAAAGAAAGTAGATACATCATTAGCATATGTCTTGAGAAACAAAATTACTAACAGCAATAATAACAATTTGTCAAATGTTTCTAAACGAGAATATTTAGCAGTGGAAGTAGCAAGAAAGCTAAATACAGATGAAAACTATCCTATTTGGAATGAAAAAATACTGTTTGAGGGTAGTATTAGAAATAGATATGAAAGCATTACACTTAATGCTTTCGTTAGATCGATGCGTGCTTTTCTTGGTGCATTGGATGAATCGAAGGTAGTATCTTGTGATTGGGATAGTAGCGTAACTAAAACTGAGTTAGAAGAAAAGGTTAAAAGGATTTCTGGTATAGTTGAGTTCATATGGGACTGTGTATATTTGAAGTGGCCAGATTTGAATACCAACAATAATGAGGATTCAAAGATAATACAAGGAGCAATCGGATTTACAACAATTAATAGATACTTAATGATAAAAATGAGAGATTATGGCAATATGATTGATAATAGTTTTGAGGTGTTTGTACGTAACGTTATAGATGATATTAGAGTCCCTTCAGATTATTGGGGAAAAGGAGGTATTTATTCGAAGTTTTCATCTGAAGCTGGATATAGAGCTATAGTGAACGATTTGCTTGATAGTAGTTTCAAGTGAGTTATTTCCATAGTGCTTGATGAATGGTAAGCGTCAAACCATCCGACTTACATAGATAGCCTATTTAGGGGATACTAGAAAAACTAACAAAACTAGTCAGTTTTTGGAGGAACCCTAAAGATGGATAAGATCACTCACGAGATCAGACTGAATAACTGGAAGAAGATAGTAGAGGAATGCAACAACCGCCCTAATGGCACGACCGTTAAGGAGTGGCTTGCTACTAATGGAATAAAGGAAAAGACATATTACTATTGGCTCAGAAGAGTTACTGCGGTCAAAATGATTGTTATTCTGAGTATAATTTAGTATCTTTTCGAGAATATGTAAACAGTGCGAATCATATATACATTATTTCAGATTCCTTGATATTCAATATAAACGAGCATTTGCGTAAAGATTTGTCAGTTCAAGAGAGTGAAAAAACAAATTTGCGTGATATGAAGAAATGGGCAAATGGGGTAATAGATTATATTGGAAGTGAATTAAGGAGTTCGCTTGATGCAATAGCGACTTAGCTCAATTGTAGATTTATATTGTAAGACGAATTATACAATCATATTTTATATTCATTCTGTTTACATTAAGTTTATAAGCATTGAGTATAATTTATTCAAGATTAGGAGCTTTATTTCAAGTAGCATTCGATGAGGTGTTTATGAAAGACTATAAAGTTATTGCGTGTGCAAATTGTGGTAATAAAGGGTTAAATAGAATAGTAGCAAAATATAAACAAGTAATGCATGAATTTGATGAAGAAGGCCCTGATTTAAAGAGTTACAACGATTTGCAGTTGTTAGAGTGTCCAGTCTGTAGGAGTATTACTCTATCTAATACTTCATATAGCGATTTAGTTACTGATAGTAACGGAGAATATATATATAGTTATAATACTATTTATCCAGAGACAAAGATATTCGTTAATACTCCATATGAAATAGGTAAGGCTTATGAAGCTGCGGTTAAGACTGCAAAGATTGATAACTCGATATCTTTAATTGCAATAAGAGCGGTGTTAGAGAAGATATGTAAAGAAAGAGGATCTACCAGAAAGAATCTTCAATCTATGTTAAAACAGATGGTAGATAAGAATATTCTCCCTGAAACATTGGATAAGTGTAGTTACATAATTAGAAAACTGGGAAATGAAGGGGCTCACGGCGATAATATCATAATAACAAATGATGATATTGAAGAATTAATCAGTTTTATTGAAACGATAATGTTTTATATTTATGAACTCCCCGTTAAGATAGAGCAGTTGAATAATAAGTATTCTTTACAATTAACCAATAACACACAGAATATAGACGGCTTAAACGGTTAGACCATTGATGTGTTAACAATACAATTTCAAATTCAGCGTGATGAGTATTCTTATCAGGATTATGTTTGCTATTATATCTAAAGAAGAATTGGAAAACTTTATGATCGATGGGAGTATGAACATTTGTGCACATAAGCAATGGCTTCTGTGTTAATATATGGGTACATAATTAGAGAGGAGGTCTGATGTATGCTTAGAAGAAATAGTGTCGTGATTGATCCGAATAAATCTGCTGAGTTTCTGCAATTTCTCAAGACTTGCGGTAAGTCAAAAGAGTTTTGGGAAGCGAATAAGAAGAAGGCGTCTGTACCGGTTGATAAAGCTGAGTTAGACCGCTTGTTCGAGGAAGACGTAAGATAATGGAATTTGAGTGGATTAATATTCGAGACAATATGGTTACTCAGGAGTTGCTGGATTCATTTCAATCCGGCAATTCTGTTTTTGATGACTTTTTGAAGGAAAAGGCAGGATACTGGCAAGATAATTCTGAAGCAGCTACATATGTATTTGTGTCTAAAGATGACATTCATGCAGGTAAGATAAATCGAATATACGGATATGTATCAATTAACGCTACCGGATTACTGTTTCAAAATGATGAAGAGGAGAATCAGTACCTCTCTTGTGCTGAAATAAGAATGTTTGCGATACACAAATCCTTGCGCAAGAAGCATGATCCGACTGTTAGGTATAGTGAGATTTTGTTTACCATGGTTTTGCAGAATCTGTATTATATGTCGACTCATGATATGGGCTTCCGTGCGATATTCCTTAATGCTAATGATCAGGGCTATCAGTTATATAAGGATTGTGGATTTGATGAGGCTTCCGGCTTTTTGACACCCGATGCTGAAGACAAACTTAATGTTGAAGGGACAAAGCCGCTGATATTGTTTATCAACGAAGGCATTACAGATTTGCTGTTTGGGTGAAGGGCTAATCTAGTGTGAGTTGTGTGGTGGAATCATCACGTATCATCACAAATCATCACAAACTACAAAAATCATCACAAGTAGATTCTCAATTTGGCGTATATAAATGATTATCAATAATAAGATAAGTTGTTTGATGAGTGATCATAATTATAGTATAATTACACTATAATTATAACGATGAATTGACAATGATACATTTTGAGTGGGATGAGAATAAGAATACTAAGAATATAAAGAAGCACGGCATAGACTTCGATGAAGCTAAAACAGTCTTCTATGATGATAATGCGATTGTATTTGATGATCCTGATCATTCAGTAGAAGAGGCGAGGTTCTTAATCATTGGGGTTACACTGAATAGTAATGTTTGCATAGTTAGTCATTGTTACAGAGACGATAACAAAGTAATTAGAATAATATCTGCAAGGAAAGCTGATATGAAGGAATCTAACTGTTATTTTGAACAGTTCAATTAACGGAGGAAAAGACGATGAGAGAGAGCTATGATATTAAGAATTTGAATCCAAGAAAGAATCCATATTCCAAGGAATTGAAGCAACAGATAACTATCAAGCTGTCCCAGGTTGTTATTGAGTATTTTAAGAGCGAATCGGAAGAAACAGGAATACCCTATCAGACGTTGATTAATCTGTATCTTTCTGATTGTGTGAAAGAAAAGAGAAAGATTGATATCAAATGGAATAAAGCAAGTTGAGTATTCTTTTGTAGTCTTTTATATCGTTATCAAGAGGCGTTATACTCCTCAGCTGCGGTGCAGAATCCTCTTGGAAAACAGTTAAAGGAACGTTATCGATATATTAAAGAGGGACATAGTATGGATTTCATACAAATAGCCAATCAATTGCAACAAAGTAAAAATGATCTTAAAGAGAACTGGTGCCTAATCAACGGTTTTCCATATCAATTAGAACAAATTGAAAAAATGAGTTTGAATGAGCTGTCAGGTCGATCGTTTGAAAATTTGCCTAAGAAACTATATAAGTTCTTTCCAGATATATATGATGGAAAGTGTAATTATTCAATTATGGCGCTAGAGTCAAACGAGGTATATTTAAGCGCGCCTTCGATGTTTGATGATGTGTTCGATTCTGATATTAGTATTTCTTTTGAAGATTTTTATCAATATAGAATTAAGTCGTGCTTGAGATGGAGTAATGTAGTCGCTGATGAAACAATGTCAATCAGTGAAATGGAAAAGGCTTTTTTAGATAAATACAATTCAGTGGTTAAATATGATAAACAACTAGACGGATTGTTTTTATTAGATAAATTAGAAGAAACAGAGAGAGGCCAGACAGTTCAGTTTTTATTGAGACTAAAAATAGAATTACTAAAATGTAAACCATATGATGCGTTAAGAAATGCCATTACAGCTGACTATAATAATTTCGTTGAGGGAATTAAAAATGTCTTTCGTGTTAGTTGTTTTACGACAAATCCGATGTCGCAGTTAATGTGGGGAGGAAGCTATGCTGATGAGCATAGAGGTTTTTGTGTAGAATACTCTATTATCAATGATAATCAATATGAGGATCTACTGTTTAATATAAAACCTGTTATATATACGATGAAACGTCATCCGGTTACTCAAGAATTATTAGAATCATATGATAAGAATTGGAATGAAGCTTCGTTAAGAGATGTTTATATTAATGGAGTATTACGGAAGAGTATTGATTGGGCATATCAAAATGAGTGGCGGTTAGTTTTGCCACCACAGAAAACTAGTCAAAGAGGGTTTACCAAATTGTTTTTCCCTATATCGAAAGTGTATTTAGGAAATCGTATGAGCTCTGATAGAAGAAAAACAATAATAGATACTTGCAAGAAAAAAGGTATTCCATACGTTGGAGTTGTAAGGTCTTCTGACTATTATGAAATGCAGGAGTGCAGGTTTTTGTGCGAGGATTGTAATTTAATGGGTATTCATGAATAGATCAAGGACAGAGTCATATAGTCAAGAATAGTGGAAATGATATTTATGGATAAAGTGGTAAGAAATCATGTTGTGCATGTAGTCTTCTCAGATAGTATGGATGTATCTGAAATAAGTGCCGAGAATAGAGAGATGGACATGCGAGTCAAGACTGCCGTGAAACATGCCATCCAGAAAGCCAAAGTTTGCCAAAAACCTATAAACAAAATTACACGTTTAATTGATTCGCTTGCTCTATGATAACTGATTACTGCGCTAATTAAACGTCAATTGTTGCGTCAGCCTCATCGGGATATTGGCCACTTGCATGTTTGGTGAGAGCCTATAGTGTAGCTCGAATACCATGTAGATAATCATAACTATAATTATGTTAACACCTGAACAGTGCCATTCAAATTGCAATTCCTCAGTATGGTGCCGGTGGATGAAACGGTGGTGCTGAAGTGAAAAACATCTCCATTTCGGATCAAGTACTGCTGAAATAGCATAATTCCTGTGTGGCACTCATCGAGCGACGGAAGTGGCGCAGGAATTAGTGATTAGGGTGGCGCAAGAATTAGCGACGTGCAGTTGTGTTTTTGGCAGGATGGAGCCTTTTCGAGAGAGCCGGGAGAAGGTGGTAGGAGAGAAGCACCTACCTACAGGAATGATGGGAGCAGATTCGTAGTGCCCGATGCTATTCGCTGAGTGCTTCGATGTGGCGCTGGAGTAGAGTCAGGCGTTTGGCCATTGGGCGAGGTTAATGACGCTCGGTAAAGTGTGGGGAGAGGAAGGTTGGGGGGAGGGGGAGGAGAGATAGGATAGGGATACAGGTGAATTGATGTCCGGGGGAGTGGATGAGTTGTTTAATGAATGTTTACAGGGATGGGGGGATATGTGAGTGTGGGGGAGATAGAATATTGTAGTATTATCTGTGTAGGATATTTACCAGATAATTCTTATTGACTATTGTGCAATTAATATACTGGTATACGAATTTTCAAGTGTACCAATACTGGGAATGGAGTGCTATTTATGGCTCTAAATAAAGTGTTTAATTCTACATTAATAATTGGAAATGGATTTGATAAGAACTGCGGATTGAAGACTGGCTATAAGGATGTGTATGATTTATATGTAAAAACTCCTTCTAGCGATAGTGTCATTTCAGAGTTTAAGAAGAATATAGGTGATTCGTATGAAAATTGGTCTGATTTTGAACTCGGAATGGCTTCTTATGCAAAGACTTTGGAGTCTGAAGAACAATTCATTGAATGTCTTTACGATTTCAACTCCTTTATGCACCAATATTTAAAGGGTATTGAGAGTGGTTTCGTTAACTCTTGGAATAATCTAGCTTATCGTAATGATGTCGAAATTGAATTTGCGCAGTCTTTTGAAACTATGGGTCGTGGAGTAACTCATAATTTGGATAACCTATTGAATACTTTGGGTATTCCAGATATAGAATCGTTGGGGATTATTACTTTTAATTATACTGAGATATTTGATAAGCTCCTACAATATAGATTTAGTGGCTTTGTTCATAACAATCCTATACATGTTCACGGAATTCTTGGAGATGATCCTATCCTTGGAGTGGATCGAGAGAATCAATTGGATGTTAAGTTCGAGATTACCGATAGAGTGAGAAGATCATTTATAAAACCTATATTCAATCAGGAATACGATGCAGAACGTGTGAGAGACGCTAGGAAGTTGATTGAAATGTCTCGAGTTGTTTTTGTTTTTGGTGCATCTTTAGGGAAATCTGATTTATCTTGGCGAGAATTGTTGGGAGAATGGCTAACTAAAGATAAAGAACACCATTTGATTATTTATGACTATGAGAATTCAAAGCAAATATTCCTTACTGCTTCAGAACGGTTAAATTACGAATTCGAACAGAAGAGAATTCTTCTAAACTCTTGGAGTATAGAAAACGAAGGTGATATTTTGAATCAACTTCATTTACCTTGTAATAATATCTTTAACATCAAAACTGCAATGGACGCTGGGATGCAGAAGCAATTGATGAATAAAACAATTGCTGCAAATTGATAGGTATAGTTTATTGCGATTGTTAAAATATATGAAAAAACAATCTCTATTCATAAATAATAATGGGATGTACGATTGTAATGATGATTATTAGTTGTATTAAGGAGCGATATTGTGAGTAAAACGAAGATAAAGCTTAATAATAGGAATATTCTAGTCACCGGCTGCCCCGGCTTCATCGGAGCAAACCTTGTTATGCGCCTGCTTCGAGAGATGACTAGTGGAACAATTATCAGCCTTGATAACATGAACGACTATTACGATGTCTCGCTTAAGAAGTATCGTCTTAGCCTAGTTGAAGAAGCTGCGAAGACATCTTCTGTGAAGCATGTTTTCGTAGAGGGTTCTATTGCAGATAAGGCGCTTGTTGATAAGCTTTTCGAGGAGTATAAGCCTGCTGTTGTAGTAAACCTTGCTGCACAGGCCGGAGTGCGTTACTCTATCGATCACCCTGATGTGTATATAGAGTCGAATCTTATAGGCTTCTACAACATATTGGAAGCTTGTCGTAATAATCCAGTTGAACATCTTGTGTATGGAAGTAGATTTGTTCAGTAATTGTATCTGAACAATTCATAATATGTTTACTTCAAAGCAGATGCGAAATGACGCATCTGCTTTGTTTATTGGTATAATTATGGTGTAAGGGCTTGAATAAGCGGATTAGATTGAAGGAGAATAAGTTATGAGCAAGATGACAAAGCCGACAGTTGATGTTGTTCGCTTCGATGAGAGCGATGTTATAGTCTCGAGTGGTAAAGGCCCTAGCTATATGATGTTGTCTGGAATGGGTGATGGAGAAACAGGCAATGCATACTATAAATTTAATGGTACCTCTTATGCACTTAATGATGGATTGGGATCGTTTATCAATGCTTTTAATAGCGCAAATGGTGCAGCTTATATTAATGAGAACTCACAACTCCTTATTTTCCCGGTTCAAGGGCAGACTTCTACATCTTTGTCTGAGTTGAGTAAATGGGATGGAGACTCAATCCTTGGCTATGATGTTAATAGAACATATGATTGGGATTTTGATCAACGAGTGTTCTACCCTCGTGTAAACTCGTAACGGATTAATAATGATTTCTCTAACTCCCGACTGTGGTTCGCCCAGCCGGGAGTCTTTTATGTTATAACACCGCTGACTTCGTTGCTCTTAAGTGTGAGAAAAGCACAACCGGCTGAGTTGTGTATAAATGCACAGATATAGAGAGTTGTCTAAACGCTTACAGTATGTTTAATGGATATTTATCGAATCGGCGCTGGAATGATATAGGTATTATTTTGATGGCATTATTATGCTGAATAGCCGATTAATATATGCTGGAGGATATTTTTATGTGTAAACGCTACTGAAATAGTTTACCAGTTTTGAGCCAAACGCTATTGAATTTGTTTACCACTGCAAATGTATCTTATAAGATTTTTTCGTTTCCAAAATCTTATAAGGAGAAGAAAGGCAGTGATTTTAACAATGGAAAT
>JAEEGL016987365.1_pt1 | contig 17523 bp, 18 predicted proteins | sample 9134231 | NCBI WGS metagenome assembly JAEEGL01 (sample SAMN16246548, study PRJNA631951) | gut metagenome | biome: gut microbiome; feature: rumen; material: fiber-attached | host: Bos | place: Iran: Karaj | collected 2018-10 | reverse complement strand
GTCCGAAATCGATAACCATTCCCATTATGGCGATCATGATTGTGAACAGAATCGCAACTACTACCAGAACTGCACCATCTTCCTTTTTCACAAATTTTCTCATGGTTTTCCTAGCTCCTCTTTTTTATCCGTTTTGCCCAAATTTATTATAAATAGTAGAAAAAAACGGCTCAATGTAAAAAACCGTTCAATGCTTTTTTCGACACTTTCCCATATGATTTGTTTCTCCTTTTGGAAGAAGGTGTAATATCTTCTTGTATTTTTGTGCACTTTTACCATATCGTAATTTTCCGTAAAAATTCTTTTATTAATATATTCCACCTTCCGCTTTTTTCCCTCAATTTTCCTGCAAAATTACGTCAATTTTAAAATGTAGGGTTCATCACCTTCTACAGCATTTTAGGATTGTCCTCTTCTGTGCAAAACTTCATTGCTTTAAAGTAATAAGTGGTGTAAAATAGATTTACTATTGTATTGTGCGGAATAGAACATTCACAATACAAATTCTAAAACAAAAGAAAGGATTGAAAAAATGGGAAAGTATTTTCAAGAAGACATCGAAACTGCTTCGCGTGAATCTATTGAACAGAATCAGTTAGATGGCTTAAAGGATGTTGTAAAACGCGTATATGAAAACGTACCTTTTTACAGAGAGAAAATGGAGGCGCTCGGAGTTACTCCAGATGATATTCAGACGTTAAAGGATATTGCGAAACTTCCATTTTTAACCAAGGATGATTTGAGAGATGCTTATCCATACGGATTATTAGCAGTTCCTCTCAAGGAATGTGTACGAATTCATTCCACCTCAGGTACTACAGGAAAGAGAGTGGTTGATTTTTATACACAAAAAGATTTAGATAATTGGAGTAACGGATGTGCCCGTGCCATTGTTGCCGCAGGCGGAAGTGACGAGGATGTTTGTCACATTGCATACGGCTATGGATTATTTACCGGTGGTTCCGGACTTCATGATGGTTCTCATAAGGTTGGATGCCTTACCGTGCCAATGTCTTCCGGTAATACCGACAGACAGTTACAGTTTATGATGGATATGGAATCCACTATTCTTTGCTGTACACCATCTTATGCAGCTTACCTTGCTGAATCCATTCACGAAAGAGGAATTCAGGATCAGATTAAATTAAAAGCAGGTATCTTTGGTGCTGAAGCATGGTCTGAAGAAATGAGACATGATATTCAGAATAAATTAGGAATTAAAGCATATGATATTTATGGTTTAACAGAAATCGAAGGTCCTGGTGTAGCATTCGAATGTCAGGAACAGGATGGAATGCATATCTGTGAAGATGTAGTAATTCCTGAAATCGTAGACCCTGATACATTTGAACCTTTACCAGATGGTGAAATAGGTGAATTAGTATTTACCAGTTTTGCAAAAGAAGCATTTCCTTTGATTCGTTATCGTACAAAGGATATTACATATATTACTCATGAACGTTGTAAGTGTGGACGTACGCATGCAAGAATCCATCGTCTCATGGGACGTTCTGATGATATGCTCATCATCAAAGGTGTAAACGTTTACCCATCTCAGGTAGAAGAAGTATTGATTAAGCATGGTATGCCATCGAACTATCAGTTAATCGTAGATCGTGTAAATAACAGTGATACTTTGGAAGTTAAGGTTGAAATGACTCCGGAAATGTTCTCTGATCAGGTCGGCGTTATCGAAAAGAAGGAGAAAGAAATCGTGTCTGGATTAAAGAGCATGCTAGGTATTTATGCCAAGGTTTCTTTAGTACAGCCGAAGTCCATCACCCGTTCCGAAGGAAAAGCTGTTCGTGTAATAGACAATCGAAAGATTTAAGGAGGTGTTCTTATGTACATTCATCAGATCTCTGTCTTTGTTGAAAACAAAGCAGGAAATTTAGCAAAACTTACAAACTTCCTTGCAGACAAGAATGTAAACCTGCGTGCTTTGGAAGTCTCTGACGCCGGTGATTACGGAATTATCCGTCTCATTGTTGACCATCCAATTACGACATTAACTGTTTTAAAGGACAACAACTGGGTTTGCAATCTCACGGAAGTAATTGGTGTGAAATTTCCGGATGAACCGGGTTCCATGGCAAAGACTGTCACTATGTTAGCAGATGCAGGAATTAGTGTAGAATACTGCTATGCTTTTCTTGCCAAAAAGTCTAATGATGCTTTGATGATTTTCAGGGTTCAGGACAATGACAAAGTCGCTACGATTTTAAAGAAAAACGGAATTAAAATCATTGCACAGGAAGATTTAGAAAATATTTAATAATGTATTTATGGATAAGCTCGTACGATTACGGGCTTATCTTTATGAAAAAAAAATAAATTGAAAGGGATTTTATTATGTTTAAGAAACTATTAACAGGCTCATTGATTTTATCATTAGTTGCCTCATCATGCACTTTGCTCCCATCCAATAAGGAAACCAAAGCTGCGGAAGCAGAATGGAACTTAGTGTGGAGCGACGAATTTGACGGCACATCCCTGAACAAAAATGTTTGGAATGTGGAAGTCAACGGATACGGTGGATGGAACGAAGAACATCAGTATTACAAAGATGGTTCTGACACCATTCAGGTAAATAACGGAACTTTGAAGATTATTGGACGCAAGCAATCTGTTTGGGGTACAGATGCTGAAGGGGTTTATAAAGAATATTCTTACACCTCTGCCCGTATCAACTCTGAAAACAAAGTTGCTTTAGGAAACGGACGTATTGAAGCTCGTATCAAATTACCAATCTTTACCGGTACATTCCCGGCATTCTGGTTAATGGGAAACAACGGAAAGCAATGGCCGGAATGTGGTGAGATTGACATTATGGAAGCCGTAAACACGGAAAATATTGCTTACGGTACTGCTCACTGGCCTAAGAAAGTCGGAACAGGAAGCGATGCCATCAACAGTAACGGCGGTGGAACTTACGGCTGGAACTTAGACCTGACTCAGTGGCACACCTATGGCGTTGAGCGAACAGATACAGAAATCAAATGGTATGTAGACAATCGTGTTTACCACACTTTGGACTTAACTACAGACGCAGCAAATAAGGCTCCGTTAAAACTGGATTCTTATATTCTTTTGAATCTTGCCATTGGCGGAAGCTGGCCGGGACATACTATTGACGATTCTGCTTTCCCTGCCACTATGGAAGTGGATTATGTTCGTTATTATCAGAGAAACGGAAATTATGAGCCAATTTATTCTAACGAGGATATTGTAGACACCTCCGGTTCAACTTGGGCAACACAGGTTGGTTCTTGGGCGAACGCATCAGGAAATTTTACAACCTATTCCAAACCATCCGAAGGCTTTACAGCAAATCTTTCTGCCATCGGAAATTCCGAATGGGGAGTTCAGGCTTCTTTAGCAAACCTCAACTACCGCCCGGGATACACATATACTTACCGATGTACCCTGCTGTCTAATGTTGACAAAACCGTCTTTTTGAAATTGCAGGGAGAAGGCACGACTGAGTTGGCTGCCGAGTATATTACTTTAAAAGCCAATACCCCTTATAATTATCAGACTACTTATACAGTTCCTGCGGGTTATGATAAGCCTCTTTCTCTTTTCTTTGCCATGGGTGGTGGAGCAAACGGAGAAACTTTGGCACAGAATACAGCAATGACACTTCGTGTTTCCAATGTTTCTTTTGCCACACAAATCGAAGGGGAAGAAACAACCGCTGCGCCGACCACTGCAGAACCAACTACTGCAACACCTACCACTGCAGAGCCGACTACCGTAGAGCCAACCACAGAGGAACAGCAGGCAGGCGTTATTACTTCCGACAAAGTTCGCGTGGAAGGAACACAGATTAGCACAAGTTATGAAGGATTCCGTGTAATTGCATCTGCAGAACCGACCGTTAACGGAAAGAAAGTAAAAGCGAAAGGTCTGATTTTTGCATTGGACAATATCGGTGGTACCCAGCCAACGGGAATTACAGAAGACGATATGGTGGTAGGAAGTACAAATCATTACGTTCGTTCCTATGTATCCACCGCAAATCTTTCCGGCAATTTTGCAACTGCTTCACCAACTGCCGGCTATTACGCCATGACTATGAAGTTCGGAGCAAAGACCGTGAAAGCATTCACATCGGTTTACGCACTGCGAAGTTTCGTTCAGTTAGAAGACGGCACTTATGTATACAGTACGATTCACAACATCAATGTTTTTGACATCGCAAAATATCTTTATAACAACAAGAAAATGAATACGATGGCGGAACATGAATACTTATACAATTCCATTTTGAAAGTGGTTGACCCAAACTTTGAAGTGGTTGAGTATCCAATCTGGAGCGTTGTTGTTCCGACGGTACTTGATTAATATAAAGTCAAATAAAAAAGGACTATCCGTGTGATAGTCCTTTTACTTTGCCTCTATTCTCCTACGTTTTTTATCATCTTTTCAAAAATTCGATTAAATATAAAAGAATTAATCAGCGCAATCACCGAAAACCAACAGGCAAATAATGCAATCAGAATGGTTCCGTAAAATCCCCGGATTATCAATAACACCAGGACCGGTGACAAGGTTGTAATCAAAATCACCAGGGTCCATGGCAATTCCACCAGCATCAGAATAGTTGCATTCTTGATTGTTTCTTTCACCGTATTTTCAAATCCGCTTTGGAGTACCAATGCATAAATGCATATTGCTAATGCCAATAGGAAAGATACTAAGAAAAATCCCATTACTGCGCTTCTGCCGGTGGAATCTTTCATTGCATTTCCCACAATTCTCAAATCTCCGTAAATTAACGTAAAGAGCACTGCGAAGATCAACCAGATGACTGTGGATTTTTTAAAATTCTCTTTGATTGCTTTCAAATAGTCTCTTACAATATAGCCGCTTTCCTTTTTTGCCTGCTTTCTCATCACTGTATATAATGCTGTGGTTGCTGCACCAATGGTAATCACGGGAATACAGGAGAGAATAAATAAAATATTAATCACTACCATATCCCCGATAACTCCTACAACGCCCCAAAACTTACTATCGTATCGAAACACTTCTGCCTCCTAAATTCTGCTAATTTATTTTCTTTACGGAATCTCTTTCCAACAATTTTGCTTCCAAAAGAACCTTGTGGTGTTCCTTGTCTCCATCAATTTGCTTCATCAACAATCGAATAGATTCTCGAACCATTTCTCCGGCTGGTTGCTTCATTGTAGTAAGAGACGGATGGTAATACTTTCCAACATCTAACCCGTCAAAGCCCATTACGGAAATATCTTCAGGAATTCGTAATCCCTTTTCCATAATTGCCTTGTACGCACCAAAAGCAGTAATGTCAGATACAGCGTAAAGAGCTGTGAACTCAAGATCTTTCTCCAGCAATTCTTTCATAACCGCATAGCCATTTTCAACGGTATACTCCTGAATGTCGTCTTTCATAAAACGTACCAGTTCCGGATCGAAGTCAATACCATGATCTGCCAAAGCTCTCATGTATCCTTCCTGACGCAAACGTCCTACCGCATAATCCGTTTCTCTTCCGGTAATCATGGCAATTTTACGGTGCCCCATTTTGCAAAGATAATCCACCGCCTTATAACTTTCCAGCTCGTCATCAATCGAAATCGATGAGCATTGTCGTTCCGGTGTATCCTTGTTCACTGCTACCGTACAGAGAATATACGGTATTCCAATATACTTCAATCGTTCATCTGCATGATCAATCAGACCACCCAGGAAAATAATCCCTTTCAGTTTCTTTTCCTTTGCCAGCTGCAAAGCCACACTGACATCATCCTGATCTTCTGCCACCGACTGTACAATAAAGGAATATTTAATTTTTTCCAGTTCATCATGGAAGATTTTCAGCATTCCTTGAAAGAACTGATTGTCAATTCCTTTTACCAATAGCGCAATCGTATTGGAATCTGATAGTTTTAAATTTCTTGCACTGTTGTTCGGCACATATCCGCATTCGTTAATAACCTTTAAAATCCGTTCTTTGGTTTTAACGTTAATCCCCGGATCATCATTGATAGCACGGGATACGGTTCCAATGCCCACATTACAAATCTTAGCAATATCCTTAATCGTGATGTTTCCCATTGTTTTTTCCCTTTCAATTTGAATCGTTTCCTATTCCTATCCTCTATCTTACCATAATCATAAAAACTGTGGCAAGAAGCACTTGCCACAGCCCATCAAATTCTACCATATATCGTCATAAATCTTTTAATTTTGGATGCAACTTCCTTGGTCAGTTGCTCCTTTTGCAGTCTCCACTGCCAATTGTTTTCAACGGTAGAAGGTGTGTTAATTCTTGCTTCATCTCCCAATCCCAAATAATCCTGGATTGGTATGATGCAAATTCTCGCCGTCGATGAAATCGCCATCCGAAGCATTTCGTCCGGTATTTCATTTTTCTTTAATACCTTTCCCGTATATTCTTTAATTTTTCCCACTTCTTCTTTTTTGATATTGTCCGTCCAACTCATCAATGTCTCATTATCATGGGTTCCCGTGTACACCACACAATTCTTATCGTAATTGTATGGTAGGTAATCTTTCGGTCCATCTTCTTCTCTCGAATCAAAAGCAAACTCCAACACCTTCATACTCGGAAATCCGGTTTCCCGAACCAGCTCTTTCACGGATTCTGTAATATGGCCCAGATCCTCGGCAATAATCTGCACATCTCCCAAACAATATCGAATTGCAAGGAACAAATCAATTCCCGGACCCGGTTCCCAATGTCCCATGGATGCATCCTCTGCATCTACAGGAATAGAGTAGTATTCGTCGAAACCTCTGAAATGATCAATTCGAACCATATCATAAATGCATTTACATTTCTCAATTCGTTTGATCCACCAATCAAAATTTTGCGCTCTATGGGTATCCCATCGATATAAAGGGTTTCCCCAGCGCTGTCCCAACTTCGAAAATTTGTCCGGCGGGCACCCTGCCACTGCCGTCATATTTCCGTTCTCGTCCAATTGGAACAACTCCGGTCTGGACCAGACATCTGCACTATCATATGCCACGTAAATTGGTATATCACCAATGATCTGAATTCCTTTTTCATTGGCATATTTTTTTAACTTAAACCACTGACAATAAAATTCATACTGTAAATACTCATAAAATTCGACTTCATAATAAAGAGTCTTTTGATAGTAATCCATGGAATACTTGTATCTCTTTCGGATATCCTCCGGCCATTCCATAAAACTAACACCTTCAAACCAATCCTTCAGTGCCATAAATAATGCATAGTCTCTTAACCAGTATTCATTCTCTTTTTTAAATTGGAAGAATTCGTGTTTCTTATAAATCTTGCTTCTGACATACGCTTTCCTCAACAATTTAATGCGGTTTTGGTACATTTTATCATAATCGACTTTTTCAACATTCTTACCAAAATCTATCGCTTCACACTCATCTTCCTTTAAGAGGCCTTGATCAATCAAATCTTCTAAACTGATAAAATATGGGTTTCCCGCAAACGTCGAAAATGATTGATATGGCGAATCCCCAAAACTTGTCGGACCTATCGGTAAAATCTGCCAGTACTTTTGCCCGCTTTCCTCCAGAAAGTCTATAAAATCATATGCTTCCTTTGACATGCAGCCAATTCCATATTTTCCCGGCAGGCTGAATATAGGTAATAAGATTCCTCCGGCTCGCATAACTCACCTCCTACCCTCTGCAATGTCTGCATCAATTTTCTTGATATATAGTAAAAAGATACTATCTTTTCTTTTTCGGAAACGTTTCCTTAGATTAAGGATAACACAAGATGAGAATATTTTCAAGGACAAATGTTATCGGTATCACAAAAACACTAAATACGTTATTCGCATAGAAAAGCGGGGGAAAATTGGGGTCAAATAGCATAAAAAAAGACTTCCCCACTATTGGGAAAGTCTTTAAATACTACGTTTTTATTCTACTGTGTAAGGCATTAAAGCAATGTTTCTTGCTCTCTTGATTGCTGTAGTAAGAGCTCTCTGATGACGAGCACAGTTTCCTGTGATTCTTCTAGGAAGAATTTTACCTCTTTCAGATACGTATCTCTTTAATGTAGCTACATCCTTATAATCAATTGCCTTATTTTCATTTGCACAGAATGCACAAACTTTTTTTCTTCTACGACCGCCTCTTCTTCTCATTGGAGAGTCTGGTCTTTCACTCTTATTATATGACATAATGGACCTCCTATTTTTAATTAAAGTTGAATGGCAATCCAGTGTCATCTACATTATCAGGAATGTTCATAAATCCATCTCCTGCAGGTGCTGTAGGTGCAGCCGCCTGTGGCTGATAATTTACATTCTGGTCTGCTGAAGCTTTGCTTTCAGCAAATTCCTGATTTTCAACAACTACTTCTGTAGTGTATACTGTCTGACCATCCTTATTCTGATAACTTCCGGTCTGGATACGACCTTCAACAGCTATCTTTGTTCCCTGATGGAAATACTTTTCTGCAAACTCACCACTTCTACCAAATGCTACACATCTGATAAAATCTGCTGTCTGCTGATCTCCATCTCTTCTAAATCTTCTATCTACCGCTAATGTATATCTAGCAATCGCCAACTGGCCTTCTCCTGCAGTGGAATATCTCACTTCAGGATCACGGGTAAGTCTACCCATCAAAATAACTTTGTTCATATTATCACTCTCCTAATCCAATGATTAAGCTTCTTCTACAGAAACTGTCATGAATCTGATAACATTTTCACTAATACGAAGCTGGCTTCCGATTTCGCTAGGTAAGTTTGTGTTATCAGTGTCAATAGCGATGAAGTAGTAATAACCTTCAGACATCTTCTGAATTTCGTATGCTAATTTCTTCTTACCAGCATCTTCTACGTTAGTTACTGTTCCGTTGAACTTTTCTACAAGAGCTTTTACCTTCTCTACTGTAGCTGTTCTTTCTTCATCTTCTAACTTAGCACTAACAACAACTGTTAATTCATATTTGTTCATGCTTTCTACCTCCTTTTGGTCTCTGGCTTTTTCCTTATGAAAAAGCAAGGAATTTGATGTCATTAGACACCAATTGTGTAATTAATATATATCACGAAACCTAATAATAACATAAAAAAAGCCCTCATGCAAGGGCTTTTTCGCTTTTTTCTTTGGTTTTCCAAGCTTTCTGAAAGTTTTTAATCAAGATTTAATTTCTTATCCAACATATAGTGTGTAATCACTGTAAAAATCGTACATTCTGCAATTAACAGAATCAATTCGAAATGTAATGTGAAGTTCATAATTTCCCCATCCGTCATCGTGTCAAGATTTCCTGCATTGGATGTAACCAACGCTACCATCACTACAACACCAATAATCTGATTGATAATATAAATAACAATATAAGTAATAAACGCACCAATTACTTTATGTCCATTGAAGCGCTGTCCCACACTGAAGCAGACATATGGTGTAATAATCGCATTATAAATTGTCAAAAGGATAATGGCAATAATCATCACAAATATTACCTGATTTCCGTCGTTAATTACTGTGCTCAGTTCTTTAAACAAGTCATGCCAGAATTCCATGATTCCCTGTCCTGCAAACAAAACATTGATGGAAGCAAATATTGCTGCAAAACTTGCTACAAGCCAGCTATAGCTAACAACGATTTTACTAACCATATGCTGTGTTGTACTAACCGGCAATGTAAATGACAAGTATCCTTCATCTTTCAGCATATTATCATAAAATCTTTTTATCAGGAAAATGACTGTTAATGCACCTACTGCGATTAAAGATAGCACATAAGTCGCCATCATAATTCCGGCAAATGCCATCATCACTTTACTTTTTGCAATCACTGAAGCCGGATCATCTTCAATTACAAATATCAGCTTATTCAATAAGGTTACAAAAACCAACCAGATATATAATGGAAGGATTAATCTCGCTGTTGCTCTATATTCGTTCTTTATTAATTTTCCTAGCATCTGAATACCTCCCTAAATAATTCATCCACTGACTTTCCGTTTTCTTCTCTGATTTCATCTACACTCTTATGAAGAACCAATTCGCCGTTCTTAATCATAACCACTTCATCTAAAATATTTTCAATATCTGCAATCAAGTGTGTAGAAATAATAATCGAAGCTTCCGGATTGTAATTTGTAATAATTGTATTTAAAATATAATCCCTTGCCGCAGGGTCTACACCACCAATCGGCTCATCCAGAAAATACAACTCAGCGTCTCTGCTCATCACAAGAATCAACTGAACTTTTTCCTTTGTACCTTTAGACATGGATTTCAATTTATCTTTTGGATTAATGTTCAGTTTTTCCAACATATCATAAGCTCTGGCTTCATCGAAGTTATCATAAAAGTCTTTGAAGTAATCCACCATCTGCTTTACGGTCATCCAGTTATTTAAATAAGTTCTCTCCGGCAAATAGGCTACAATCCTCTTGGAGTCAACGCCAACCGAATAATCCTTGATTTTAATCTCTCCAAAACTCGGCGTCAGTAATCCGTTGGCAAGTTTAATCAAGGTCGTTTTTCCGCTTCCGTTTGGTCCCAAAAGGCCGATGATTCTTCCACTTTCTAACGACAAATTCAATCCTTTTAATGCCTGTAATCCACCGTAATTCTTTGTCAAATCTGTACATTGAAAAATAGTGCTCATATTATTCTCCCTTCTCGATTAATTCTATAATTTCTTTTTTCTCAAATCCCATTTCTTTCATCTGGGTAATATAAATGCGGGTACGCTCTATGGCTCTTTCTTTCTTGATCTTCTTTAATATCTCCAGGTCTTCCGTAACAGTTCTCCCAGAAGTTCTGTTTGTAACGACCAATCCTCTCTGTTCAAGTTCTGCCATGGCTCTTTGCATTGTATTCGGATTGACTGCCGCTTCTGCTGCCAAATCTCTTACGGACGGTAATTTTTCCCCGGCAGAGTATTCTCCGGATATAATTCTCTGCTCAATCTGTTCCAAAAGCTGTGTATAAATAGGTCTTCCATTCTCAAAACTCCAAGCCATCCCATCACCTCCTTTTGTATTATTGTATTAACTGCTTAATACAATAATACATCTTTTCCATTTTTTGTCAACCTTTTAAATCAAAAAGAGTTGTCATTGCTGACAACTCTCACTGTTCTTTACTGTTCTATTTTCTTTTTTACGCTTTTTTCAAAAACCTTTCGCGGCATCATAACAATACGTTGGCATCCTCTGCACTTTACCTTAAAGTCTGCGCCTACACGAATCACTTCCCATTCATTGCAGCCACAGGGATGCCCTTTCTTCAATACCACAATATCTCCTAATTGATAATCCATTAATCTACCACTCGTCCGATTCCTACAATATCATCAATACTATTGTAGTTAATCGTTTTTCCACCTTTCTCTACAACCTTTCCATTTCCCGCATACATGGAAACGTGGTAAATATCCAACGTTCTCCCCGGTGTACTGTATTTGACTGCATTTTCGTAATTTCCGTAGAAAATCAGGTCTCCCCGTTTCATACAATCCAATCCCAGATATCCATAATAAACGATCTGGCCTTTGTCATTCAGATAATCAAACATTGCACCCGCAGAAAGCGGCCATCCAATACTACTTAATTTTTTCTGATAATTTTTGTACGCTTTATAGCCCTTCCATACCAGTGCAGAACAATCATAGTATCCGTCAAAAAGACGTTTTGCCTGACTATACTTCCAATTATTTACAATATAGTTTGCACGCTTAACGATTTTCTTCATTCCCTTTGCAGCAACTTCAATTCGTCTGGTGCAACGCACTTTGCCCAATTGAATATCCACATAAGTTACACCGGATTTCTTTGTTTTAACTTTTCCATTAGAACCGACTGTTGCGATTCCTTTGTTTCTGCAAACGTATTTTACTTTTGTTGTTCCCACTCCGGAAACTTTGATGGTCTTTGTTTTCTTTGCTGCCAACACTCCGGTAGCACCACTGATAACCGGAACATATGCATTATACTTCACTGTAAAGTTCTTTCCGTCAACATTCACTGTGATGGTTCCAGTTCCTGCCTTCAAGGCGCTGAATGCACGCTTTGTCTGATAACCAACACAAGAAAGTACCTTGGAATCATAAGTTCCCCAAGAAAGTGTGCTGTAGTCGGTCAACCCGCTGAAAGCAATGTACTGCTGCCACTGTACCGTATTATAAATTGATTTATAAACATTCAGTTCGGTCGTATTAATCTTCGGATCCGAAATTCTAACGTTTGTAGAATATTCTTTAACAGTTCCGTCTTTCATGGTAACTGTAGCAGTGGCTTTTGTGTTTCCCACTGCCAACGTCTGGGCATTTGCCACAACTTTTCTGTTTCCTTCTGCTACTGGCGTTGCCATAATTTTGCTGTTCTTCGTTCCCCAAACAACTTTTTTTACCTGTGCTTCATCCAGATTTGCAATTACCAAACGAAGAGGAAGTCCCTTTGCCCAGGAAATGTAATCATATACCGGCTCATTCTCTGAAGTATATCTTCGGATAGCAACTTTTTTAGGATTCACTTCATTTTTTGCCACTGGCTGATCCGCTGAGGTAACAGTAACTTCACACTTCAGGGAACCAAGCGTTGTTTTTGCGTAAATTGTTGTAACTCCCGGATTGATTGCTGTAATGAGTCCCTTGGAATCTACCGTTGCAATATCTGCATTGATAGACATATACTTCACAGTCCGATCTGCGGTTGCCACCAACTGGAATGTTTGTCCTTCCACCAGAGAAACTTCTCTACTGTTCAATTTCACATATCGGGTGCTGTCCGGCACCGTAATTTTGCAAGCATAGCTTTTTGATTTGTATTTTGCTGTTATCTGTGTTACTCCCGCTGCCAAAGCAGTCACCTTACCATTTTTCACGGTGGCTGTAAAGGTATTGGAGCTACTCCATGTAACCTTTGCCCCTGCCGGAATGTTTAACAACGTCAAATTATAAGTCTTTCCTTTTTCCAACCAGACATTGGTCTGAGATATTTGTATTGTGCTCTTTTTGGCTTCTGTTTTGATTGTTCCCGGCAGCTGAAGCGCCAAGCTGCAAACCAACAGAAATACCAGTACTTTTTTCAGTCTTTTCAACTTCATTTCTTCTGTCCCTTTATTTTTATTTTCCCGTTACTTGATTTTTACCGTTTTCACAGCAGACCACTTCTTGCTGTATTTCCAACTCTTGTTCACGATTTTGTAGCCTCTGATTCTTACAAACAACTTTTTCTGTTTCTTCAAATGCTTATTGGAAATAGTAAATTTCACATCATTCTTTGTATATATTCTTTTTACTAAAACTTTCTTATTCTTCTTTGCATCAGCTTTTTTCTTATAAAAACATACCACATAGCCATCTGCATTTTTAACTTTTGACTTCAAAGTGATTTTTACTTTCTTCGCTGATTTTTTCTTTACTGCGCTCTTTACAGTTACCTTTCCCACAGTAATCTTCTTTACACCGGCTTCCTCTGTCGCATCCTTGTCCGTATAATCTTTTGCTTCCGGCACATTCTGAGTTACCGTCAAAGTTCCGTTATCAATGATAATGTAACGAATCTTGCATCTTACACCAACCTTTTTGTCCGTTGAAATAAAATAGTTCTGTACGGTATAAATACCATTCTTTGTAAACTGAATGCGGAAATAACGATTCACATCATTTGCAAAAGAAATCTTTGTATTATATCCGGAGATGTCTTTCCAAACACCGCCGTCCTTATATTCTACCGCTCCAATTCCTTTTTCGTCGGAACCGGTAAAAGCTTTCACGTCTAAGGCTCTTGTTCCCTGAGTATTCTTTGCCCCGGAACAATAAGTATCGGTGGAAAATTCAAAATAATCACCCAACTCGAAGGGTTTTGCCTGATTTTCTGTTTCCGTATACATCGCAATGTTGGCACCCAGATCACTGAAATCTTCCCAATTTGCTCCTAAGTCCCCTGCTGCAAATACTGCACTTGTCTGAGCAGACACTGCCATAGCCACTGCAAAAATCACTGCTAAAATTTTCTTTCTCATAATCAGACTCCTTCCTCATCCAAATCCGGTGGTACAATTCCTTTATTATCTAAATATTCTTTTTCTTCATACGCCGGAGACACCAACGACAAAACAGTTTCGTATAGGTAATCATGCGCTTCCTTGCTATACATTAATGATCCTTCATAAAGTTTCTTTGCTATGTCGAAAACGGAAAATCTGTGAACCGTTCCGTATACAATCGTTCCGTCCTCCAGTTCCACATAACTTCGTACAGCATACACACTGGTAAAAGCGGAATATGTTTTCGCTCCAAACTTCATCGTCATTGCATAATAGTCTGCTGTTGCAGAGCTACCGTTTAATGTAATCGCTGCTTGAGAGATTGCTTCTACAGGATATACATATTCGTTTTCCGAATCCACTGTCAGGTCGTCATCGGTAATTCCGGTACTGGAAATTCCACGCAATCGGTCCAGACCGAAAATGATTCCCTTCTTTACAACCTGTTTTCCGTCAACCTCTGCCTGTGCACCGGCAACAACACGAAATCCCTCACTGGCAACGCTAATCTGATAACCTTCGATAAACGTTCCTTCCTCATCCGGAACTTCCGGCGCATCAAAACTAATTTCATAATTGCCGTCTTTAATGGTGACATAACGGGTTCTACAGGCAACATACACTGTATGATCGTCACTCAAAAATGCACTGCTGATTACATAAGTTCCTTCTTTTACAAATACCACCTTGAAATACTGGTCTACACTGTTTGCAAAAGTGATCTTTGTATTATATCCGGAAATATCCTTATACTGTTTATCTGCTTTATCTTTATAGAGAACAGACTGAATACCGGACGGGCTGGTTCCTTTATAAGCAGTAACTTTTAATTCACGCTCTCCCTGCTTGCCCTTTGCTCCGGAGCAATAAGTATCCGTATAAAATGTAAAATCATCTCCCAAGGTATAATTGCCCTGGTTCTTCCCTGATTCATGGGCAAACATAATGTTAGCACCGAAGGTATCGTACTCCCAGTCTGCTCCCAGGTCTCCAATTTCCGCTCTGGTATCAAACTGCATTGTAAACGCAAATATGAATACCAGAAGCACTGCAATCCATCGTTTTTTCATCCGTTCCACCTCTTTATCCCATAGTTATGAGAATTATAACATATAAATATCTATAATCATAGAAGGAACTTTTTCCAAAATACATTTGAAACAACGTTTTTCTTATAATTACAAAGAAAAAAGACTATCGATTCGATAGTCTTTCTCAAGGCGAGTACCAGATTTGAACTGGTGATCAGGGTGTTGCAGACCCGTGCCTTACCACTTGGCTAACTCGCCGGATATAAATCATTAAGAAAAACTTAATGAAAAAAATGACTCCAAGGGGATTTGAACCCCTGTTACCGCCGTGAAAGGGCGGTGTCTTAACCGCTTGACCATGGAGCCATATGGCTGTAAAAATTTTTACAGCCTCTATAATGTATCAAATGAATTTTGATTTGTCAACAAAAAAGTGAAATTATTTTGTTATTTCAATGGATTATAGTCATAAATTGCACTTAAAACCGCATTGTCAGCGATTGCTCCACACACTTTTTGTCCCCAGCCTGTAGTACTGAAAGCAGTAACAATAATACATGCAATCCACAAAATAACCAAAGCTTCCGCCAAACCGATTATAGCACCGCCAACGGTATTGAATCCACTGATTACCGGAAGTTTCGCCATAATGTTTAATACCTTTACAAGAATTGTGAACAGAATAGATAACAGCACAAACAGGATAATAAATGTTGCTGCATCCAAAATCAAGTCACATAAATAATTGGTAATATACTCATTTAAAGATTTTACTTTTTTATCACTGTAATCGTGATTGTTTTTCTTCAAATCTTCCTGAACACTCTTTGGCAATGGGAAACTGTCAATAATGGCTTCCTGACTCTTTGTTCCGGTCATGGTCATATCCACAGTCATTTTCTCAATTCGTTTATCAACGTAATCTTCCACATTGGATTCAACCGTCTTGTAAACCGATGTTTCTCGGATAATCGCCTTTGCCGGCGGTGTCAGAACATGAATCAAAACTACAATTCCCACCAATGAAAGTAACGAAAAGGTCATTTTAATCATCCCTTTCTTTAGTCCAATCAGAACCATGATGATTGTAAAAATTCCTGAACCGATTAGTATTGAATTTCCCATTTTTCTCCCTCCGCTACTTTATTTGAATTTTCTGAATTTCAGAATTTGTAATCAATAAGAATTCCTGGGACTGCTTTAAAGGAATCATAGAACTGATTTCTCCTTTAAAAGTATACCCAAATTTTTCAACTCCATAAAAAGAAATAATTTTACAGGTTAAATCGTCATAAAGTAAAACATTGTCATCCACCAATCCGATTTTCTGGAAAGACTGTTTTGTGGATGTAGACATCACCTGCTTTCCACTCATGCTGTACACCTCAATCTTACTCTGAGTGCTGCCTTTTTCTTCCGCATAAGTAATTCCCACATAATCTTCATTCATGAAGACTTTATCGATTTGATGCTTAATTTCGATATTTTCGTTCAGAGACGGTGTGCTTCCATCCACATCGAAAATAGAAATAACGTGTTCTCCGATTGCCACAGCTTTACTGCCTGAAACAAAAGATACTCTTGGCACAACGTTTTCTCCATAGTCATCAAACTGTGCCGAAATCATATTCTCCTTATTTTTTCCGTCTTCGGAAAAATCATAGAACACAACTTTATTCTTAAAGACACCGTTGTTCACTGCCAGATAAGAAACCATCATTTGCAGTCCGTCTTCTGACAGGGAGAAATTCAACGGATACCCGTTTTCATCAATCAAAGTCTTATGAGAAATCAACTGATTTCCCTCCAAATCATATGCCTCAATGTAATTGGCATTCTGCTCTTCCTGCAATGCAGCAACCACACCCTGGGAAGCAATCTCCAACTGAACAATCGGATAGCTGACCGTAATGGTTCCGCACTTACCATCTTCATTGAACACTATAATGTCATTGGTATTCTTATCTGCAATCGCCAGATAATCACCACAAACATCTACAATCGGTGCTTTCATTTCGTAAGCAACATCCCAGCAAACCTCTTCCCCATTAATATAGGAAATGCCGTCGTTGCTATACTTCACAACAAAATCCCCAAAAGGAACAAATTGACTGTTTTCCGTGCTCTTCATCTTCACAGAAGAAATCACACTGTATTTATTATATTTATGATATCTATTATATAGAAAAAGGGCCAAAAGAATAACCAAAACAAACACCAGACAAACACTCATCAGCATTTTTCTGTTATTTCTAAGAGAACGAAGCTTCTCACTTCTTTCAGAAACACGTCTGTTATGATTAATCACCTTCAAATTTTTATATTTCCTACGTATCAAAACCTGTAACCTCCATAAACCTATAAAGATTATACACTAACTTTCCCTAAAAGGTTAGACTTTTTTTCGCAACAGTTCAGCCACAAACAGAATAACCCCCCGAAAAAAACTGCTCGCAGACTTTTT
>JAEEGL014797893.1_pt1 | contig 17523 bp, 14 predicted proteins | sample 9134231 | NCBI WGS metagenome assembly JAEEGL01 (sample SAMN16246548, study PRJNA631951) | gut metagenome | biome: gut microbiome; feature: rumen; material: fiber-attached | host: Bos | place: Iran: Karaj | collected 2018-10 | reverse complement strand
TGCCCATTGCCACGCTCTATTACAATATGATTATCAGTCGCGGCAAGAGTAATGTCTATATGTGGAATGTCATCATTCAGGGATGCGTCATTCTCGCCTCCATCCTTGACGTTCATCACTTTGGCGGTGGCGTACGCATCATGGTCATGACCTACGTCATCATCATAATCACCTGGACTGCCATTTGGCATTATTTCGTCAATCGCCTGATAGGTTACGGCTGGCTGCGTGCCATGAACGACATGCTACCCTATTTCTTCATCGCCATCGGCACCATGCTGTTCACGCATCATCTCTCCCTAACAATTACTGAGCAGCCCCTCGAACTCATGTGCGTCCGCATCATCATCGCCGCCACAGCCTACCTCAGCGTCTGCTTCGTCACCAGGCTGATACCGAAGAAGTAATGTTTTTACATCAGCCATCATACATCTTACATCAAGAAATGTCAATTACCTGTCCCTCCATCACACCCGATTATTCTTTACTATGTTTTCTTATTGATGCGCCTTTGGCTTCTTTACGGCTCTTTAGTTCATCCAAATATCCTGCTGTTACTATACCAGATGGCAGAGCAATGATAGCGATACCAACCATTGATGATATGATACTGATAATACGTCCCACCTCTGAAATAGGATATAAATCACCATATCCAACTGTAGTAAGAGTGCAGGCCGCCCAATAGAATGCATCGAAGAAATTATTAAAGAGATAACGCCCTGTGTCTGGGTTAATCTCTTCTTCAGCATTAAACATAATTAAAGCGGTAATGAAAATATAGAATACTGCTAATGAGAAAACCGTACACAGAATTCTACTCTGGCGTCGTACGACGGCGAGTATTATTTCCAAAGGCTCATAGTAACGAACAACCTTTATGACTCGAAGTATTTTGAGTAATCGTGATACTCGAACAACTTTAAATGTTGGGCTTATCAAATTGAAGATAGGCAGAATAGAAAGCAAATCAATAATAGCCATTGGTCTAAATGGATACAATAGAAATGCCATTATTCGATTATTTCTTGATGTCAAATCAGCTGTAATCCACCTGAGTAAATAGTCTGCTATAAAACAGAGTCCAGATATTAAGTCGAAGTACCAAAAGATAGTCGGCTGCTCCCTAAATACTAAAGGCAAAATTCCTATTACAATTGCAGCCAACATCACCCAATCATATATTTGAGAAGATGTACTATCTTTTCTTGGTTCAATCATTTCTCTTATTTGTTCTCTTGCTGCCATAGTATATATTATTTTGACAATTTGTTAAGTTGTTCTTCTATTTGTTCCAATTTTTTCAGTACTTCATCGTTGTTGTCTTCTGCCATAGCATCCACAAATATTGAATTTACCAACGACATACCTATGATTCCACCCATGAACATCAAAACAGAAAAATAGCAACGGGCAAATAGTCCCCAAGATTGAGTCCCATTTTTTGCAATGGCATCTGGTAATTCGTACCATCCTTCAACAGAGAATAGTCTGAAGATGCTATACAAACTGATAGCAGGATTTCCAAAATACTCAGGCACAATAGTTCCAAATAAAGTCGAGGACATTATTGAGAATATAATTAGGAATACAATAAAAGCAATTAGAACAAGAAAAGAAGCTCTAAATGCCAACTTTATACCTTTAAGCAGTTTGTGAATATTGGGGATAAAGCGAAGCATCTTGAAAGACTTGAACAGTCTCATAGAACGTAGCGCAAGTATGGTACTTGTAGCCGTTGTATGTTCTAAAAATGGACTCGCAAGTGTGGGCAGGGCAATTATTAATACTATTATATCGAATTTGTTCCATCCGTTATTCCAATAGTCTGTCCGCCCAAATTTACTAATCTTGGCTATCGCCTCACATAGAAATATCAATGTGAAAAGAGCATCAGATATTTCAAACAAGAGAGAGTCTGGCCAAAAGCCACCAATGAACATGATGGCGGTGTTCAGCACAATCGCCATTAGCATGATTCGCTCGTTGCACAAAATTTCCTTTATTTTACCCATAATATCTATTTAGAAGAATCAAGAATAACAACTTTACATTTTTTGTCGAAATATGGAAGATATATATTCTTAAGCCAGATTTCATCGTTCGCAAAATATGAAAGCAAAAGATATGAATCAGGAAGGGGAGATATTTTTATGGTATCATTTGATGCATATGTTGCTACTTCTTTATCTCTTTCGCGCGCTTGCTTTGAATATTCTATACTATTAGGCACATGAAGTATCAAGAATATATTGGAAATGGACACCCAAACGGCAAACATTATTGATAAGGGCTCAGAATACTTGTACTTACTAAGTACATTGGTATAATAATGATTCAATATAAAAAGAACCATAATAGATGTTAGAACTTCAGCAACAAAATAGACTCTCAATGGTCCTGAATCATGAAAACAAACAAACATTATTATACCATCTAAAATAAAAGTCAGAAGGAATAATAATATGGCAATAAGCACACGGCGTTTCTTAAAAGAATATATGTTTGACCATTGGCCAGCTATTGGTAATAGAAACAATGTATTTATGAAATAAGATTTCATTTCTAATATACGATAAAATGATGAGTCCCATATGTTCATCTGATTATCTATATCTTTTGGCATTGTCTCCTCTTTCAATCGAATAAGATTCCCTGGAGCAGCTACATTTAACATTACAAACACTGAAAGTAAAAGATAAACATATACTATATTTTTACTAATCCTTCTCTCAAATAGAATATCGTGTATAACTATACCTGCTATTGCATATAGAATGAAAGTTAATTTGCTTCCTCCAATGGCAAATATACAAAAGATTAACAGACACCATCTTGAGTAAGAATTCTTATCTATATTATGATATAATGCAAAAAATGTAAGTAAAAACGACATTTCAGAAACATAAGTTAGATTAGCACATATCCAAAACCGTATTTCTGAATCACCCTTTGTACATAAATACAAAAAGGACATGAAGTATAAAGAATAAGCCAGCCCTTTTTTACTCGATATATTCGTGTATGTTTTTAAAAAGAAAAAAAGTGATGTATATAATAAAACCAGAGAAATAATATTACATAAAAAAGGTATGCGAGAAAAACGAAAAACGTGAGGCAATGAAGCACTGAATGTATGAGTATAAGAACCTTCCCAGTTTATATAGTAGAAGAGTTGGTTCCCCCAAAATCCATGATTCCTCACATTTGCTCCGAACCAATAATCATCACATGCAAATACATTATTATATGCCACAGGTAGATACCAACATAAAAAAATTATGCCGACGAGAATTACCACTATATTATTAATATTCCTTTTCATAACAAACATATTCAACTCAATAAAAAGGATGCCACAGAACTGTCTGTGACATCCTAATCTGATGATTAAAACATTCTACTAGAGTAGTGAGATTTGTGAGAATAATGTGAACTATGGGATCTATGCCCATTCAACACAACATTCTCACTAGAAGGCTGCTCTAGAATAAATGTTTGTCCCTGCTCTGTGACAGACACCACATCGTTATTTGTAACCTTTGCAATTACGTTTTTGCTCAGGTTTGAAGCAAACGTGGTACAGGTCATAAGAGCTGAAACCAGAAGAAATAGTACTCTTTTCATTTAACCTACATTTTAAATTGGTAAAAAATTAAGTAAACTATCTCAGACACAGGCCGAAGCCGTGATGTCTTCTATATTAGGATTAATATGAGCACTGTGGTGTTCTGTATTTGAAGCAAAAAGACCACCACATCTCTCTCTCAACTTACATCCATCGCACTCTGGAAGATATGCATCTTTCCAATCAGAAATTGATGGAATTGCGAACTTTCTCATCTCAGGAGGAAGCACACACAGTTGAGCATTAAATATAAATGTGCGAATACCACGATTTGCAAGCAAAAGCACAGCCTGACTCAATTCTTCATTGTAATCATAAGGATCTATCCATAACTCATCCAAATTAGAGTCTGCATTCCCTGTCGTTTCCATTTGCATGAAGGCTACTTGACTTACAAATGGGAAATTATGATATATGTAATCAGCTAGTTGTGGTAAACGCTTATATGTTAGTTTATGAATGACAATACGTAATCCTATTCGTTGATGGAATAATGCTAGGTTATATAACCCCAATACCGTCTTATAGAAAGTCTTAGCACCAACAATGTAATTGTGCTCATCTGCAATATCAGAAAAGATGGGTATGTCTATTTGAAGATCATGATGTTTACATAAAGCCAACTTCATTGCATAAGATTTGTCAGCAAACTTAACTCCATTTGTCAGGAGACTTATTGCAGCCTTTGGTTGGTATTTTTGAATTTGTCTTATAAGTTCAAAGAGTTCATCTCCAATTAATGTTGGTTCTCCTCCAGTAATGCCCAATTCTCGCGTATTTCTATCTATCAAAGAAATAAGCTTCAAATTAAATGAAGTTTTCTCTGTTTCCGAATCTACTGGTGGCTGAGGACACATGATACAACGATGATTACAGCGCTCTGTGGCAAAGATGGCGTTGTGCATTGACTTGATTTCATAGAGGAAAACGATTTCGCCTTTTTTGTTAATGACTACGACATCTCCCTCATTTAATTCATCGAGGTTTAAAACATTTCCGACGCATGGCCTACTCCCACTAATTCCCTCACAATTTGTAATCAAAGCTGCATATCCCGACGGCACATCCTTAGTATCTGCCTTAACAAGTATTTCGTCTTTGCGATTGAACATCTTGCCCTTCAATGTAATTCGGCCAAGGATGTCTGTTTCGATATTGAATGGTATTCCGTTAATCTGTTTCATTCTATAATCAATTTATCCAAGACCAAAATATCCTGTTTATCTCAGGGTCATTCTTCTTTAGTAACTCAAACAAATAGTGCATAATTGCAGTATTTTTTTTGCACATATCACTTGTTGGACGATGTCCCACTATGTCACCCTGCTCAGAATAGTTTCGTACAGGGTCTGCTCCACAATATGGCTGAAATACGCATTCAGAGCACATAGGTAAACATTCCGTACATGCATTATTAATGATATGATGTAATTTCTCACCATTAAACATGGACTGATAGTCGTTTTCATTAACGTTGCCCAGTTTGAAATAGTAATCTTTAAATCTTGCAAGCATTCTACCCTCATCGGCAACATAGATATTGCCATCCCAATCGTAGATTACACCCGCTATTCCCACACCAGCCGGTGATTGTAAATCCACAAATCCTGTGGCATAAGGAGTCATTATTCGTTTCAACAAAAGAGCTGTGTAGCCTTCTACAAAGAAAAGCCCTTTTTTGTTTAATTCAATAATATAGTCCAGCCCTTCCTTAAAATTCTCAATAAAATCTTCTACGGGGTAAGCTATTTTATCCTTGTATTGTTTAGCAAATCCATAAGGATTCAATGCGCGGAAAAAAATATTATTGAACCCCATCCTAACATATTCATCAACTATATCCTTAAAGCGGCCAAGACTATGTTTTGACGTTGTCATTAAAGCTGATATGCTATGTGGACCACAAATCTCACGAATCATATTTACATTTTCCTCGAACTTCTCATGGGTATGAGTAGTGTTCTGTAACGGACGGTTTGTATTATGTAAATCCTTTGGCCCATCAAGAGAGGTTGAAATATAGCACCTATGTTTTTTCAAATACTTTACATCTTTTGGTGTGAGCAATGTTACATTTGTGCAAATGACAAAACTGAGATCTTTCTTTTTAAATAGATTCTGCCATTCCGCCTCCTCTATCATATACTTCACCATACTAAAATATGTTGAAGGATCGCCACCTTGAAACTCTATTTTTATATATGGAGAGGGTGATTGAAAAATCGACTTTATGACCTTCTTTGCAGTCTGTTTTGTCATATCCGCCTCATGGTCATCAATATTTTTTCGTGCAACCTGACAATAAATACAACTTGAATTGCAGCGTAAGGTTGGTACAACCATGTGCAAACTAGTGAAGTCACGAAGGATACTTTTCTTCGTTCTAAACTTAGTTGCTAACATATTAACTACATCCTCCACTCTATCTGTCGTTGCAATCTGTTTTGATGCTATGTCTTGAAACAGAGTGGATTTCGTATCAAGTTCCTTGTTGATAAACTTCTCGAAGTCCTCGTTGCACAAAAAAATGTACTCACCGACATCATTTGTTAGCAAATACTCTGATTCATCGAAATGAGAGAAGCGAAAAGGCAGTATTTGATAATTATACATATATCCTAACGTGCAGAGTAGTGGGAACTGTGAGATCTATGAGACTCATGTGAACCAGAATAGTGAGAAGAATGAGACTCCGAATAATGAGATGTATGTATTTCCGAATAATGAGAGGAATGAGAGTCGTGAGACTCATGTGTACCAGAATAGTGAGAAATATGTGTACCAGAATAATGAGAAGAATGATTCTGAGAACTATGTGAATAATGTGTACCAGAAAAATGGGAAGAATGATTCTCTGAGCTTGTGACAGAATCTATCAGTTCTGAGTAATGGGTAGGTGGAGTTAATGAAGACTCTTCTTCATCATGATCCGATGAACAACTCCACAATAAACCAAACATGTGAAATGGTTTTAATATCAAATTATCAGTTCCTTGTTCCTCTATTCTTTTTTCTTCTGTCTTTTTTTCTGGACTAAAAAAAGAAAGACAAAGTATTACGAATCCGACAATGGTATATAATAACTTTTTCATATACTATTTATTTACAGGTTTAAATGCTTCTTCTACGATTAAATCACGAATATGACCAAATTGTATATTTGTATTATAACGAACTTGCTGGTCAATCAACTCATTGCAAAACTCCTTAACGATGGTTTCTGAAACAGCATTGCCGTCCTTTGATTCAAATACTGAAACGACTTTTTCACCATCCGTTTGCTGATGAACATAGTATCGGTCTGTGAACTTATAGCAAGCAGCAACAAGAGATTCTTTGGCATATATAGTCATATCAACGACAACTTGAAATTTATCCTTTTCAATTTCTGTCACAGGAAATTTTATTGTATCCATATATTCACATTTAATGTTTTTCCTCAATTCCATAAATTAATGTCAGCAGTAGCTTCTATTTCATCTTCCATATCATCTGGTAATGCAGGGAAGAAATCTATACCAGTAATACGTTCTACTTGATCAACGGAGTTATAATACAGGTCTCGTTTTTTATTTCCATCTGTATTTCTCACAATAAAGCCGAATGCCTTAGGCTTTCCATTCAAGCAAAGAACTACCTTGAAAAATGCTTCAGGAACGACAACTTCATTTTCACCAATAGTTTCATGATTTCCTTTCATTAAAACTGGTCCACAAACGATAAAAATATCACCATATTGACGAGCCCATCTTCTACAGTCCATTTCTATACTGTTCCATAATCCACTGTTAAGACTACTATTCTGTGGACAAACATTGATAAGGGAAAAAGAATCATACATTGCTTTCTCATTCCATTTATTGTCACCCGCAGGACACATGTGGCCACGCGACCATCCACTTCCACGATAGTCAGTTAGTGTCGCACGTGGTGTTGGAACGTCTTCATCTTCATGAAAATTACTAAGACGTTTATATGGTCCATCAGTTTGTTCAGCAGTTAGATGCCAAGCCACCCAATTCGGAATTTTTGTCTCATTATTATATGAAGTAATGTATGATGCACGTCGAAGAATCTGCTCAGGTATTCCTTCAAGGGGTTTAGCCATACATATCTGAATGACAGAATCCGGCATAGCATAATCATTACCCACTTCTGGAGAAAGCTCATCATCTTCAACACTTATTTTATCATTCAGCGATTCTTCTAATTGCCTGTCTATTACAGAAGAATCACTATAATGATTACATGCTCTAATAGAGAAAGATATGATACAACCTATTACAATAAATGCGAGAAGGGCAATGGTTATAATAGACACACCACTATGATGTGTTTTAGGCTTTTTGTGCCGTCTAGTCGTATATGGTCTCCTTTCCAACATCTTTCTAATAAAGGGGGAAATCCTCTATAATCCAGTTAAATCAACGTCATTATTGGGGTCATCATCATTTAATAGGGCAATTTCGTTTAACCACTCTTGTTCAGACAAAGAGATTTCTCCATCGACTTCTGCAATCGTTTTACAAAGATTATAGAGAATACGCCTATATAAATGTTCCATATCAGGAGCCTTTTTCTCAAATATGGTAGGCAAATACAAGGAGTACTTTGAACCTAACTGCTCTGAGCACTCGCTGAGGTAAGGAACTAAATCTATCAATGAGAGAGTTGCAGAATCTACCATACTTAATTGATCATAGCCCATTATTTTGTTTTCGCCTATTATCTTATCTAATAACACCATTAAGGCAATTCCTTCTGGAGTGGTAAATGTAGTGGGATGATTTAACCCATCATAACATCTTAATACATCAATCAGCAGGCATAACTTCACATTATCTGCATGGTTATGATTTATTCTGTATGCTACAGCATTGCGAATATTGGTATTTACCAGCTTCGAATCATAGAATCTGAGAAGCAATTCTATAGCCCTATTCACTTTAAGAAAATAGTCTTCTGTGATATCATACTGCAACAAATTGGTAACAAAATCTGATTGTTCCTCATTTACCTTCTCTTTATAAAGAGCCAACTGTTCATAAAGCTGAATAAAATTGTCCATATCAATCTAAATTAACTTCATCTATAGTTAAGTTTTGGAGTCTTAGTCCAATAATTTTATAAACAGATACAATATTTTCTGATATCGGAGTTGTATTGAAATGCTGTGGGTAAGTAGCATTCCACGCCTGTTGTTCTTCTGCATCTGTATGAATAAAAAGGAATCTCGCCTGTGGCTTCATTACAGCAGTTTTCTTTACTTGGCAGAATGGTACAGACTTGGTATCAAGAATAGGCAACAAATTCTTTGCAGAAGCATACTCTTTATCGAGGAAAGGAAAATCCTTTATCACAAAGATATGACGAAATACAGTAAAGTCGTTCAACAAAGACTCTATATGAACAAGCACATTCTGCTTCAATTTGCGCTTGTAAGCAACAATCGCTTTATCATCAAGTTGGAAACCTTTGAAGTATTCATATAAATGCATACCTTTTGTAATCTCATCTCTATTATCCTCAAAGTATTTGTTAAGCTGATTGTTAGAAAGCATAGGAATAAATGGATCTTTTACTAAAGGTTCCATCTCATCCAGTCCTTTCTTTTCTTCTTCATACCATGTGGAAAGATTACCTACAAATGACTTCATACCATGATATGTCTTGTCTATTGAAGCTCTAAGAGTCAATAATTTATCAATTATCATTCCAGCAACATGCATTTTCATTTTTTGCTCGTTGGCCTGACTTTCTATTTTTCGTATTTTTTCAGACAAGTCTGCAGTCTTGTCTTCATATTCAATTTCCAGTCTTCGACGTTGACTCTTTACAAACCACCAATATAGTATAAATATAACGGTAATTATTCCATAAATTCCAACAAGTATCCAACACCATTCATTCTGCAACCAATCAGTAAAATTCTCAAAGAATGAAGAAACAACTCCCCAAACAATTATTAGGAAAACCATTAATCCTAGCATGTGGAGTTTCTTCTTCCATGATTCCGAATCAAATTCACGAAGTGCATTTACTCGTTCTGTATCATTTATATAATTTCGTTTTTCTTTTAATTCTTGTATTTTTTCATTTAATATTTCTAAATATCCTTCTAATATTTTATTACGTACTGATTGCTTGCCAAGTGTTTGCATCACCATCTCGTACTCCATTCTAATATGGGCATCCTCATTTTGCATTATTTTGAGATTTACCTGTTCCTCATTCACAAGGTTTCTTATTACTAAGGCCTTGATGGCTGCATCATTCATATTGATTTGTACGGTTTGCTTTTTGCCAGATTCTCCACCACTGATGGCTATTTTTATTTCATCAGGATAGCTAACTTCTGTAACAATACAAGCCATACGATTTAAATCCGGGTCACAGACATAAGAATAAGGAATATAGCAATAGCCTTTATCACCAAAATTTTCTCCCCATGAGTTGCGAACCAAGAAAAATTTTGTTTCATCTGAATAGCCGACTATGACCATAGCATGATATCCAAAATCCGCAGATTTAATTTCATTATCTGTTGGACGCGTTACAAATCCAGATGATGGATGGAAAGAATCAAATATCTTTAATGATATGGCTACTGGATAGCCATCTTGAATCGCTGATTTTATATCTATCTCATCAACATTTACATTTAGTGCCTTTGTTATGCGTCGCTTTGCTCCATCAAAATAAGCCTCTTCAGATGGCATATCACTCAGTTTGCTTGAGTAGGGATGAAGTGCTTCTGTACATATGCCCTTTACTCCAATACTTTCAATAACATCTTGATAACTGCTACCTGTATCTTCTTTTTCTTTACCCTCAAGGTGACGAACATTATAATATACAAATGATTCAGATAGATCATTATCCTCATCATAATGTCTTTTGAGAATATACTCATAGATTGAAGCTATGGCGAAAACAGTACAAGCACCAATCTGGCCTTGATTCTTTACCTTAGTAAAATATTCTTTGAGATTAATGCTCCCTTCTGTTACATCATGAGCTTCATAGGTCTCATTGAATTTTACTTCTTCATGCTTGATGTCGAAGTGATAAACGTTTCCATCTATTACAAAACCATTCTCTGTTAACCTCTTCTCACTATCCACAGCATCATGCTTCATGACATCAATCTCTTCCAGCTCCTTACTCTTCTCGCGAATATAGTTGGTTGACTGACGCATTTCATTACGATTCTTTTGAAGTTTCTCTATAGGTAGAGTTACATGGCCATTCTCATCAGCACATATTTTACCTATTGGCCCATAAATTATTGTATCTTCTTTATCTGCCTCTTTCGTTTCCTTCTTCTTGACACATGCATTATTAGCCTCAATAAAATAATTTGCGACCTCTTCATCCAGATTATCAATTGTTAATTGTTGATCAGCAAACAGGTTTCCTTTAAGTAGGGCATCATCATACCCCAACACCATTGCTAGGATTGCCTGTTTTTCTGGAAGAGAATATTCTGGCGCTTGTATGTATGATGTTAAATCGGAGGAGACTTCTTTTAACTTGTTTTTTAAAGGGTCAGCAGTTTGGGCTATAATAACATCTTGTTGAATGTTTTTTTTCCAAAGAGGGGTAATCTGTTGATTATAGAAATCAGAGAACAAGTTTTTATGCTTAGTAAGACAGTCATTCGCAATAATAGCCACTCTATTTAAGTCAACCTCTTCCGCAATAACATCCTCACGCTCCATCATTCTAAGGTAAGCACGGCGAAGAAGATAATTCTCGAAATAATACTTGTCAAGATTCATCACAGACAATCCTAGTGCTGTTACCAAATGCTCTCTATCGAAAACTCCTGCCTGTGTAAAGATTGTATTATATTTTTCAACACAAATAAGAGCCAATTCACCAAGAATCCTTAATAATGAGTCTTCATCAAGGTTTAAAGCAAAACCATCACTATTTGTGTTTTGCATTACAACTATCTGCTCTAAGCTATTTTGTTCCAACTTCAAATCAGCAAATTTTTTCAACATTTGCTTTTGGATAGCCTTCTTTCTGTTCTCTTCGTCAGCTGTGATTTTGCTAAACTCTTCAGGAGAAACTATGTTACCAAGATTCTCACATATACCAATTATCAAAATTGTGTAGTGAGACTGAATATTACTTATTCCTTCGACTATACTGATTACTTCTTCACATGCATTGGCATCATACAAGGGTACAATTAGAGATAATAGCAAGCTATTACTGTCACCAGGATTATTGATGGTAACTGTTCTCTGATGTAAATCTTTGAAGAAATGCTGAATATCCAAAGATCTATCAGTCCCTGTTAAAACCTTTTCCTCCTCCAATCTGGTGTTATAAACATCTTGCATAGTAGAGACGAAATCAAAAGTGACATTACCATCTCTAACAGCTTTTTTTATCTCTGTCTTTCCTTCATCATATGACCAGGACCTGGATGTGAAGTATGAAGAGGCATCTGCCTCCCCATACTTCAGTATATACTTGCCAAGATTAGCAGTAAATAACTTCAAATCATGACCAATGAATATATTTGCGGTGTGTCTCATAATCTGTAAAGCCGCATTGTTTATTATTATTCTAATGTCTCAACAAATCTTAGTTCTTTCTCTACGAGTTCAGCAATTTGTTCATTACCTTTGGACAATAATTCCTCGTTATCCATATTCAATTGAGAATACTTTTCACGATAATTTGCTTTCACATCAGCTCGTAGTTGTTTTATTGCCTCTTGACCATTGTCTTTTTGCCATGTTGACATAAATTCCTTGAACTGAGGACGTAATGTAAATATGTCATTAACAAAAGCATTAAAGGCATCATCCCTATATTTTGCCAGTTCTACCCAATAATCAAGTAAAGCTTTACCTGTTTTCTTGTTCTTTACATAATACTTACCATTCTCATTTTTGATAAGGCCAAATATGAAACCACGAACCCACATCTCTATGTCTTTCGATCCATCATCTTTGACAGGTTCTAATGAGAAGTTTTCTTTCTGCATTCTGTTGTAAAAATTGTAGTCAAAATGCGAGAAGATAGTACTATTCTTATATTTCTGACGATAATTTTCAAGTGAGCCTATAAAGTATGCAGGTACAACACCTAACTGGTTGTATATTATAACACGATCATTCATTCCAAGACGAGTGAAGTTCAATTTTTCTCCTCCAGCAAGTCGTTCAAGCCTTCCATCATCTTTTAGGATTGTACTATCCATAGGTACTCCTACATAAGTGAAATGTGCTACCCTATAACCAACTTCACCACGGGTATTAATACTCAATAATGGAGAGGCCTTACTCAATGCCATGCGCAATATGCGATCCAGTTCTTCTGGATCTTCTTTATCCATTTTTTTCATGACATCATCAATAGTGGTATTAGCCCATTTCTTTGCTGTTGGTAATGTGCAAGTATAATCAAACAGGGCTTTTTCTATTTCACTTGTTGATTTAGAATCTATCTCATAAAACTTTTCTGTGTAAGGCAAACTCCCAAGGAAATCTATAATCTGTATTTCATCATCATTAGTACCAATAGAATTGAGTGCCTGCTTGGCAAGATCTATCTGGAAAGATGCTGCATTGTTTCTGCTTACATTGTTTTGCAAAGCCGCAATTCTATTGCTAATAGATGTATTTACTGCTTTTAGCTTATTCTCTATATTGTAAATCTTAAGCTTTTCCTCATTTATTGCTTGCAGCAAAGAACTAAAGAAAGTTATGGCACCATCTCTGCGTTTCTGCTCACGAATATTAATTGCCAATGCCATTGTCGCATCGCAAACAGTTTGACGAAGGTCATCGACAGCACTTTTCTTCTTCCAAAAACGTCCACTATATTCTTTTAAATCTACACAACTTACCTTAACACTATTCTCTAAACGTGACTGAGCCTCTACCAAGCTATCTTTCTCGCTATTCATCTCATTCATAAAAAGATTAACTTGGCTCATAAGTCCTTCGAGCACATCATTTGCAAGACCTACTCCACACTCTTGATTAATGCTCTTAACCATAAGTTTATGGAATTCAGTAGCAACACGCTCCTTCAATTCAAGGATTTTGCTCTGAATCTCCTCATCTTTAGGACGCGCAACATTTTCTATATATGCTTTTGCTGCAGCCTCTGCTGCTTGATCATCATCGATATCTTCAAGTGGATATTTCGGATTCTTCGGCAATAAGAAATCTATCACATTATCATTTTCTGCACCACCATTCTCACGAATATTCACCTCTGGAGAATCAATCCAGTTATTTACTATCATATTGGCATCTTGACAGCTGTTGAGCATACGCTGTAATATTCTTTGAGAATTTTTTAAAGCATTTATCTCAGACATGTCCTTACCACGGAATAATATTTCACAAGCGCCCATACCACTAACCCAGGCACGCTTGTTTCCTACCATTCCGTCACCATTCATGATACTCTTCTCAACGTTATCAGTTACAGAATCTACTGATCCTGAAAGTTCACCAGATGAGGTCACCAATGCCAGGGATATCATTTCTGCCAACTGATCAACATTGCTATAACAATCACCCCCTTTATTTCGATTATCAATAAAGAAGAATGCAGAGAATGGTCTGTTTTTTATCTCTTGTGTACTAGTAACATAGTCAAACTGCAAACCTTCCGTTCCATTAAGATGCATGAAATAATCAAGGTCAATAATACTACCATAAGTATTTGGCTTTACGCGTTCCATGCCGAACTGAGACATTGACTCGAATACGTCAGGCAATACAGCATATCCAGTCAACTTGCACTTTCCTAAAGCTTGTCTTATGACATAGGCCATATTTATAAATGTACCAGCTCCAGTACCACCGCTCATAGAGAAGACCATGTGTACCTCGACGTCACCAACATAATCTGCATCATATTTAGGATTATTCTTTATATCAGCTGCTGTGATTCTATTAACTGCATCACGAACTTTGTTGGTCAGATTCTCAAAATTGCATGTTAATGCAAAACGACCATTACTACGAATCTGTCCTGCACCCTTTGTCATGGAAGTCAGTGCAAAAACGTTATCAGGATGCACCCAAGTAAAATGCTGTTTACTAGTCACATATGCAGCCTGAGCGTCTTCAACCTGTATTGGCGTTTGCTCATTAGGCGCAAGACCAACTGGGCCATACTTACTTGGTAGTTCTTTTTTGTAAGCATCTCCATCTGTGTCAACGCCAAGAAATCCTATCATTGGAGGAACTTCTCCGTATGTTTCAACAAACATTTTTTTTGTGTGCAACAGGGCATTCATTCCTGTACCGCCAAGACCCACATAAAGGCATCTTTTAATCTTTGTAGCCATAACAATATTATAGTTAAGTTTTATAATTAATCAATTAATTGTTATCATTATTTTTGTCTTGTCATTATTATTTTCTACAACATAATCGTTTGGAGCTTTAAGAGAAGATGAATAAGGCTCGAATGTATAATCCTTCGTTCTCATTACTCTTAACGTTTTCTTTTTTGTGCCAGCTTCAAATGCTAAAGGAGAAGTCCATATATCATTTATCTTGTACAAAATTTCACCTGTAAAGATTCTATTAAGCAGAGGCTGCTCAATTTTTTTATTAGTAAATACTACTCTACGTTTTCCCTTTACATTTACCTTACTAAAATAAGGATCATTGATTTGGATTGTTTTAATACCGATGGATGGGTAAACAAAACGCTTTATGAGTAAGAACCACAACAACAATGCAGTCAAAATTATAATACCAAGCCACATCAGAATAATCTTTAAAGGATTCCAAACTACTGCATACTTGGATCGCAAGGATAGTTGATACTGTTCTATGGGTTGGTCATTTATTTTATCCAATTCATGTTTTACCGTTGCTGTAACATGAAAATAGCGTTTTCCCTCTTTTGCATCAGGATTAAATACTATTGATAGTATACTTGTATTGGAATTATCATTGCACTTAATCATAATCTTGCTATTTTCTACTGCCTGATTATTATATAAAAGCAAGAAATCTTTTCCTCCGTCTGGGTCAGCAATAAGTAATTCAATAGCAGAACCATCTTTATTAGCTTCATCATTAAACTTTGCCTTAAGATCAACGCTAAGCGTATCTAAATCACTTTCCCCCCAGAACAGGAAACTATCATACCATGTAGCTTTGCCCATATCTGTTTCCTCAGATATAAGTTCCAAACTGCGTTCTGGTTTATTAGTCATCTGAACCCTAATGGTTGGATTTACAATATTAACCTTATCTGATTGAACATCGAAAGTAAAGGTGTAAGTATCTGGGAGGGATGAATTTATTTGGGCTATTGGTTGCTTTGCCACAATCTTAATCGGAACAATTCCACCCTCAATTGTATTATTTACAATTTTTACATCAAAATATGGGTCTGCGCAAACAGCTTTTGCAACATATTTTCCAATAGATGAGAAGCTAACTTTATGAATTCTATCAAGATTAAGAGTATTAGCATAAATAATGAGTCCATTATCAAAACTTCCAAATACAGGAATACCCTTAGATGCATCTATAATAAATTCATTATCACATATATCTATCACCTTTGCCACACTTGGATCTATGGCAGCTTCTGTTAATTGAACATAAAATGCATATGTGTTAGGAAATTTACCACACCAGTCGCTCAACTTCTTCGATACGGCAGCCATTCCGTTTACATTATCTTTACCATCAGTCAACAAGATAATGTAGTTATCCTTATGTGTATCAATATACCTATCTATAGCATCCCACGCCTGACATATATTAGTATTGGTTACGTTCGTGACATGTTCATCCAAAGCTTTCTCAATGTCTTGCCATTTCAGATTACTTGCGTCAAAGCTAAAAGCAGGAAGAACCTTTCCTTGGAAGGGTATAACATGTAAGGTCGTTCCTGGCACATGTTTTTGAAGTTCATTACGAAGGTAATTCTTGGTAGGAACCCATATGTTAGGACACCCATTAAAACCCGTCATTGATTTTGTGCAATCTAACAGGTATATATAGTTACGCTCTCGTTGAGCACTCAATGTCAAGGAAAACAACAAAAAGAGATATATAAATAGACGTCTCATCTTTTATACTTATATGCCCGGCTACCTCAGCAGATATTAATAGATTAAGGTTCGATACATACATAAAAAAACGTGGAGCCAGTTCTGTGCCCGGTCCACATTCTGAAGGCTCTCGCATTGCCCTGCTTGTCCAACCGAGCAACGCCGAAAGCCCCACGCCGATGTATATATCAGAATCCATCTGGTAATGGATACAATATCCTACACCTCAAGGGACGTTCCCGTTGCTTTAGTCTTGACAAGCAGTTTGAATTTGCGAGATTCTCAGAATGTCAAACCCAAAGCGTTCAGAAAACGCCTTTAATATGTATGTGCTCTGCCCATCGGCTTCTTCATCCTCTGATGATATCATAACCATAATAAACAGATGCGTTTGCAAAAGTAAGAAAATTATCTGAAACTTCCAAAAAAAATGCAAAAAAAAAGCCTCTACAGGCAATTATGCTGTAGAGGGAAGTTCTAAAAACCGTATGTCACGCAGTCACACAGTCACGCTATTGGTTGAAGAATTGACAAATTATCATTTTTTATTGCAGGATTTTTAACGTAACAACATTAAAATGAGCTAGCCATAACGTAAACGATAACAAAGAAAAAAGGTTCTTTCAGTCGGGCTACAATTGCCCTTGGTGAATGCGGCCGCTCGACCTTTGGTCGCTTGCCACCTATGGGACGCAAGAAAGCCGAGCGAGAGATTAGAGAAGATACGAAAAAGTAATCAGTCAATTCAAAAAGGAGAATGGACTGACTTAATAGGGAGAAGCAGTTGGGTGAATAGTGATAATCGCTTTAGGCGGACGCTTGGATTGCTCGG
>JAEEGL013385529.1_pt1 | contig 17523 bp, 15 predicted proteins | sample 9134231 | NCBI WGS metagenome assembly JAEEGL01 (sample SAMN16246548, study PRJNA631951) | gut metagenome | biome: gut microbiome; feature: rumen; material: fiber-attached | host: Bos | place: Iran: Karaj | collected 2018-10 | reverse complement strand
TTTAGTGCTTCATTCTCCAGCTCAAGCCAATAATTCTTTTCCATGATTTGCCTTATTTCAGGATCTTTTATGTGCTTGAATTTTTTCCGAATCGCTGCAGCTTCTTCTGTAGTTATCAACTTTTTCTTCCCGTTCATTTTTCGCCCCTCACTTGATTGTATCACCCATCGCAGTACTGTTGAAGTGGCAAGATTGTTGATAGCTGCAACTCTTGTATATGGAATTTTCTGAACTTTTACTTGCTCTATAATTTTTGATTTAAAGCTTTCATCATATTTCCGATAACGAGTTTTGGTTTTTAATCCTTCGATGCCATTGTGTTTATAGATTTCTAGCCATCTCTCGACCAGAGAATGTACTATTCCAAATTTCTTTGCAATTTTTCCTGTTGTTAGATTTTCTTCTTCAAACAGCCTTACACATTCAAGTCGAGTTTCAAAACTGTATACTCTTTGCATTTCATCCTCCAAAAAGTGTCTAACTTTTTGGGTTCAGTTCAGGCTCCGCCCTCCTGAATCTTAAATTGTAATAACCGATCCGGCCGGCACAGATTTTGTAATCCAGGTGTTGCCGCCGATGGTACATCCTTTGCCAATAACGGTGTCGCCGCCAAGAATTGTGGCTCCTGCATAAATGGTAACATCATCTTCGATTGTAGGATGACGTTTTTTATCCTGAAGAGATTTTTTTACGCTAAGGGCACCCAGAGTTACGCCCTGGTATATTTTTACGTTATTTCCAATAATTGTGGTTTCGCCTATTACAACACCGGTTGCATGGTCAATAAAAAAGGATTCTCCAATTGTAGCTCCCGGATGAATGTCTACGCCGGTTTTACCGTGAATATGTTCGCTCATAATGCGAGGAATAATTGGTACTCCGTTTTTATAAAGAAAATGTGCAATTCTGTGAACAACAATTGCTTCAAGCCCCGGATAAGAAAGAATAACTTCTTCATTGCTTTTTGCGGCAGGGTCTCCATTAAAGGCGGCAATTGTATCCAGCTGAACCTTGCGGCGGATTTCCGGAATTTCTTCTATAAGGGCAAGCGCAGTTTTTTCTGCAAGTGCAAAGCAATGTGAATCCTGAATATTGTCTGCAGAACCTTTTGAGGTTGTAATTGTATAAATAAGTGCCTTTTGAATTTCTTTGGTAAGCTTGGCTATTATGCTGTTTACCTTCTGGCCGGTTATGTAGCGGATATTTACAGGGTCAATGTCTTCTTCTGTTCTAAAGCCAGGAAAAATCAAAGACTGAACATCGCTTAAAATAGAAACTACGGTCTGTCTGTTAGGAAAATTTTCTGCATCGCTGCGGTTTACAAGACCATATTTATCGTAAGAATCTATGATTCCATCTACAAGCTTATCAATGTTTGTCATAGGGCAGGTTCCTCCTGGTTTGTTTGTGGAGCAGGTTCTGTTTGCACAGCTTCTGATTCTGTTGTTGCAGAAGATGTTGCAGCTGGTTCCGATTCAGGTTCCGGTTCTGCAGGCTTTGGTGCAGGAGCCGGGGCCGGTGCAGGTCTTGCAACAGGGGTATAAGACATTCGTACATTTTCAATCTGGCTCTTATGTCTAGACTTAAGCAGCAGACTATCTGTTTCTGCACGATATACATAACCAGAAGAATTGTAGGTTTCAAATCTAGGGTCTGTACGGAATGCCATGTCATAAATGAAAATCTGTTCAAAGGCAGGAATGCCCTTAAATATTACATAATGAGTTAATCCCATTGGGAAGTCTATTGCAAGGTTCATAGCACCCTGGTCGTCTTTTGAGTAAACAATCTGTTTAGCACAGGTCCATGCCCATACCGCATTCTTTCCATAAGAATTAATGAGTTCAATATGAGGATAATAATAATTATCATACTGCAAAAGCGGATACAAAGCGGCAAGAGTGCGCAGATCAAAAGAAGTGCTTTCTGCAAGATAAGAATTAACTATTACACGACCGGCCTTTATATATGTCTGATTATCTTTTACAAGTCCGTAACGCATAAGGGCAATTCCGGACTGTGCTGCCTGAACAACAGAAAGGAAGGTGTCGTTTTCTGAAATTGTTAGAATATTGTTTTCGTAAGTACAGGCATCAGTAAGCTTTTGAATGCACTGTTCAATTACTGGCTCAAGCGCATCGGCATATTCTTTATGAAGCAGTGTAAAGTCTGCAAAAGCAAGCATCAATCCGTTTATCTGATCTATTGTACAATTTGCTATATCTGCACTTGCAGCGTTTTTAAGAATTGTATTTACTGTACCGGATTCTGGATAAATGCAGAGCCATGAAGCAATATTCTGCATTGTAAATATATCAAGAGAAGAAGAATCTGCGGCAGCTTTTATATCTTTGTTAATTTCGTTTATAGAACTTTCAAGCTTTTTGTTCATGTCGGCAAGGGTGTTAAGAAATGGGGCCGAAAGATATGTTCTTGAACTGCTCTTTTTGTAATCAGAAGGAATGTCATCTATAGCCTGCTGGTATTTTCCTTCTTTTGACATGGCGGCAATATAGGCAATAACAGCCTGTTCGGTAAAGCTGGAATCGCTTATAGAAGCCTTAAAGGTATTTATAAGGTTTGAATTAAAGGTAGAAATTATCCTGTCATATTCAGATTTTTCGGCGGCGGCAAGCTGAATTAAATCTTCGAAAGAGAATTTCTTTGTATCATCATAAATTGAATAATGTGCCAGATTGTCTGCGTAGGTAAAATGAATGCAGTTGTCGGTAATGCTGTCTGTATGGAAAGACCAGGTCTGTTTTTTACCTTCAAGAACAATTTTGTTTCCTTCGTCCTTTTGAACCTTCATGTTATAGGCAAAGTTGAACGGAACATAAACGTCTGTAATATCCTTTGGAACATCGGCAAAAATTGTAAGCGGAGCTTCTAAATCATTTTGAGCAAGCATAAAAACAAGGCTCAGATCTTCTGTGAACTTAAAGGTGTACTGAAGCTCTTCTTCTATATACTCAATGAGTTTAACTGGTTGGGCAACAGCTTCTCCCTTTTTAAGAATTTTAATACTATCCTGGTTGTCTGTATGAATGTTAATGCCGTTGTAGCTTATTTCCAGCTTGTTTTCCAGCTCGTAAGGGGCGTTTTCGTCCTGAGCCTTTGCCATGGTTATTTGAAAATTTCCAAATTTTTTTAGAATTGAAGAATCTGTCCTAAATTGAAGTATAAAAATGCCGATGATAATAACGATATCGACAATCAGAAGTCCTATTGCTTTTCTAATAACCCTTGCATTCATGGTCTTATCAGTTTAGCAGAAAAATAAGGGACTTTCAATGATTGTGTCAGGAAGGATTATTATGAAAAAAAGAGTACTTTCAGTAGTTTTATTTATTATGCTTGCAGGAATTTTTATAACCGGTTGTCAATCAACTCCAGCTGAACCTGCAGAAGAAACAACTGTTGTAGAACCAAAAATTGAAGAGAAAGAAGAAAAAAAGCCTGAAATTCCCGCAAAAGAACCAGAAAAACTTGTAGAAAAGGTGCCGGAAGTTCCACCGGAGCCTGCAAATATTGTTTTTGCAAAAGAATTACAAAAGCTTTTGTCTCAGGGCCGCGTAAAAGATGCAATTGCGCTTTTTGACAGTATTCCTGACGAGCTCAAAGATGATCTGGACTTAAAGCTTGTACTTGCTTCTCTTTATGTTTCTGATGCAAATTATCAGATGGCAATAAATACTGCAGACCAGGTGCTTGCCGTAGAACCTTCAAATATGGAAGCCCTTGAAATTAAAACACTTTGTGCCAAGGCAATGGGCGATAATACCGCCTATAAAGCCGCTTCTAAGCAGATTCTTGCCGCAGATCCATATAACGCACAGATAAACATTATGCAGGGAGACGAGCAGGCTCTTAATCACAAATGGAAGCTTGCCCGCGACGCTTATTCCAAGGCTCTTAAATCTGAACCCGAAAACGAAGACGCTCTTTACGGTTATGCAAAAATGACCTATTACATGGATGACCTTAAAGAAGCAAAAAATATAACTCAGAAAATTCTTGATAAAAATCCTGAAAATTCAGAAGCTCTGGCTCTTATGGGAAAGCTTGCCGCAGAAGATTACAACTATGTTCGTGCAATTAAGCTTACTCAGGATGCCCTTATTTATGACCCTGACAATTATGATTTTTATCTTGATATTGGAACCTACTACCGTTTTCAGGGAAAATACACAGAAGCAGTTAAAAACTGGGATAAGGCTGTAGAAATTTTACCGGATTATTTTCTGGCCTATGCTTATCTTGCCGGTATTTATGATGAACAGGGAAAATTTGAACAGGCTCTTTATAATTACCGCAAGGTTATAGAAACAAATCCTGATTATTATTATGCTTACGAATCAACCGCAATTCTTGAATATCATTATGGCAACTATGATAATGCGCGTGCTTTATTTGACCAGGCTTACAGCTACAGTCAGAATTTTTCGTACAAGCTTATGAATATTGCAATGTACTTAAAAGAAGGAAACAAGGCTGCCGCCAAAAAAACAGCAGAAGCGCTTATGAAAATTCTTGACCGTGAATCTACAGAATACAACATGGCCCGTCTTTTTGTAGACAATTACAGCAAAAATGCAGAATCAACCCTGATTAATAAAATAAATAAAGAAGACAATAGCAATAAACGTGGTAAAATGCTATTTTATATGGGTCTTTTCTACGAAGTTAATGGCTTTATGGAATCGGCCAGAGAATATTATTCAAAGGTTACTGCAATGCAGGCGCCAATGTTCTTTGAATATAGAATAGCAGAATGGGGACTAGGTTTATGAGTCAGTTAGAGAGGGTGCTTAATTTTGGAGAACGCACCATCACCTTAATTGGTACAGCACATGTTTCTGCAGAAAGTGTGGCTCAGGTTGAAAATACAATAAAAGAATTAAAACCGGATAGTGTTGCAATTGAACTTGATGAAAAACGTGCAGATTCTATCCGCAATAAAGATAAATATCGCGAGCTTGATATTGTAAAGGTTTTGCGTCGTGGAGAAGGTTTTCTTCTGCTTGCAAACCTTGTTTTGTCATCGTTCCAGCGCAGAATGGGACAGAGTGTTGGTGTAAATCCCGGTGACGAAATGCTTGCGGCTATGCGTGCAGCAGATGAAATGGGAATTCCTAGTGTTATGGCAGACCGTGCCATTCAGGTTACACTCAAACGCGCGTGGGCAAAAAATTCTTTCTGGGGAAAATGCAAGCTGCTTGCAACTCTGCTTTCCAGTGCTTTTAGTAAAGAAGACATGTCTGCCCAGGACATAGAAAACATCAAACAGAAAAACGAGATGGATTCTATGATGAATGAGCTTGCAGAATATATGCCGGTTGTAAAAGAAGTTTTGATAGATGAACGAAATGTGTATCTTGCCCAGCACATCTGGGATTCTCCGGGAAACAAGGTTGTTGCTGTTCTTGGAGCCGGACACCTGGACGGGGTTGTAGAAAATCTTGAAAAAATTGCGGCCGGCGGAGAAGCTGCAACTGGCATAAAAAATTCAATTTCCGAAATTGATAAGGTACCTTCTAAGAGTACCGGCGCTAAGCTTTTGGGCTGGATTATTCCTGTTGCAATTATTGGTCTTATTGTTGCGGGCTTTATTTATGGCGGAACCCAGCTTGGTACCAAAATGATAAAATCCTGGATTTTGTGGAATGGTTCCTGTGCTGCAATTTTAACTTTGCTGGCGTTTGGGCACCCAATTACAATTGTTGTTGCTTTTTTGAGTGCGCCAATAACTTCTCTTTGTCCGTTTATTGGTTGTGGTTTTGTTACGGCAATTGTTCAGGCTTTTGTTTGCAAACCAAAGGTTCGCGACATGGAAACCCTGCAGGACGACGTAACCTTTACCGGCTTTTACAAAAACAGAATTTTACGCATTCTTTTGATTTTTATTTTGTCTTCGCTCGGCAGCAGTGTGGCTACATTTATAAGCGGCGCAGATATTATCGGAAGTTTAGCAGGAGCAGCATAAAAAGGGTAAGAAAACTCTTATCATAACAACGTGTTATATAACAATCCGTATATGGAATTTTGGAAAAAAATCGTAGATATTATATATAAGGATTGTTTATGAAGAAAACTCTTATCACAGCAATTATTTCCTTTATTGCAGTTACGGGGCTTTGCGCGGCAGAAAAAACAGCACCGGTGCTTGTGCCGACAGACCAGCTGCTTGCTTCTTACCTGGAACAGGATTCTGATCTTAAAAACCAGGCACTGGAAGTTCAAAAGGCAAAGCTTAATCAGCAAAACACATTAATAGACAAAGGAATAAGTATTAAACTTCAGACAGGAGACATGACTTTTACTTTTGGAGACAAGTCTTCTTTCAGCGTAAAGCCCGGAGCAAGTGTTACAATTCCACAGGCAAATAATCTTGGACTGAATGTAAACAGCCAGCTTAGTGTTGCAGACGGAAAAACAAGCTTTGACAGTGCAAGCGCTTCTGTAAGTGTAGATGTAATTTCTTCAAACAAAGCAAACCGGGACATAAATCTTTTACAGCAGGAGCGCAAGGTTTTAGAGGCAGAACGCAGCCTTACAACCAAAGCCCTTGATAAAGAAAAAAGCTTTTATAAAAGTCTGAACACGCTTATGAACAGCGTTACTTCTGTGCTTTCAAAAAAATCAGCAGTTTTTGACGACAATGTTTCTTTCGAAAAAATAAAGCTCCAGGGTTATACAAAGGATTCTGCATCTTATATCAAAGCAGAAATGAAGCTTGTTTCTTCTGAACGCGATTACGAAGCAGCCGTTCACAGTCTTATAAAAGATTATAAAGCCTTTTATATAAGTTGCGGTCGTGAAATTGAAATTCCCGAAGATAGTGATTTTACACAGCTTATTCCAACAGACATCAGCCTGGTAGAGGCAGTAGATATTACCTCGTTTGATAAAAGCAAATATAAGGATATCGAAAGCAACGAATGGAATGCTAAAATAAATCAGCTGTCACGAGATGCCGCCACAAAGTTTACGCTTAGTGCAAATGGCGGTTATTCCTACAGAAACTCAAACGGCAATACAAGTAATTCTGTTACCGCCGGAGTAACCGGTTCTTATGAAGGCATTGGTCTTAATGCAGGGGTTAGTGTTCCTATTGCCGACCAAAGAAATTCCCCATCTCTTACACTTGGACTTTCGTGGACACCAAATACAGCAAAGAAAAATGCAATTTCTGACCAGCTGGAACAAATTTCAATAGAACAGGAGCAGATGAAGCTCGAAAGTGCTTATTCTTCCTATGACACAACTGTACAGGAACGTGAGCTCAAGCTGTCCGATATTTTATGGACAATTCAGACTAATCAGACAAATCTGGATATGTATGAAAAAGTAGAAGCTAATATGAAAAGCTATTATGACCGCGGATTAATTTCCGAAAAAGATTATTTATCTGCCTGCAACAGTACAATTCAGGCAAAGGTAAAACTAATCAGCGGATATATAGATTTGATTATTTATAACAATGAAGTTAGCGCAATGTTTGTGGAGTAGTATATGGCAAAGAATAAAAAAATGAAAAAAGGCGTAAAAATCCTGATTATCTTTTTAATTGTGGGTGTGGTCATTGCCGGTGTTCTGGTTGGACTGCGTTTTTTCCTCCACAAGGATAATAATCAGCCGCAGTATTATACAGTAAATAAAGAAACCTACGAAAATGTAATAGAAATATCCGGAACCGTAAGCGCCGCCCAGCAGCAGACACTTAATGCTCTTGGCGCCGGTACTGTAAAAAAGGTTTATGTAAAGAAAGGAGACACTGTAAAGAAAGGTGATATCCTTGTTCAGCTTGATGATTCAGAAGAAGTTTATAACCTCGAAAAGCATGACTACAATATGGCAACAACAAAGCTCAACGGTTCCCCGCGGGACCTTAGCCTTATGGAAACCCAGCGTGTAGCGCTTGTTCAGAAAATTGCAGACCGCAAGGTTGTTGCTTCTTTTGATGGTATTGTTGTAGAGCTTAATGCAGTAGAAGGAAACTCCGTAAAGTCCGGTGATAAAATTGGAACCCTGGTAAATCTTGATTATCTTACAGCCGAGGTTGAGATTCCCGAAACAGATGTTGCCAAGCTTGAAATAGGGCAAAAGGTAATTCTTGAGTTTAATGCCTCCAGCACCAAGGGCAGTGGTTATGTAGAAAGCTGGCCTGCAATTGGTGAACTTACAAGCCGTGGTGCTTCTATAGTTAAGGCTACAATTCATATAGATGATTATCCGCCCGAAATTTTACCCAATTATTCCTTTACAGGAAAAATTCAGATTGAAGAGCCTGTAGAAAATATAACTGTAGAGCGTTATGCAATTGGTTATGATGACGGAAAAGCGTATGTAATTATTGCAAAGACCGGTCAGAAAAAATATGTAGAAGTAGAACAGTACGGCCGTAACTATGTAAAGATTCTGAACGGCTTAAAGGGTGGCGAAGTATTGCTTCAGGCCGGAGAAATTCCAAAATCCGGTTCTGCCGCTGCAAGAAATCAGGGTGGAAATAACAACAGAGGCGGTGGAAATAGTGGCAATAACAGTGGAAACAGTAGCCGTGGACAAGCCCCTGGTGGAAGTTCCGGTGGAGGAATGCCTTCTATGCCTTCTGGTGGAGCAGCTCCTGGTGGAAGATAATTATGGCTGATACAGTAGTAAAACTTGAAAATGTTGTAAAAACCTACTCAATGGGCGAAAGCGAAGTTCACGCACTGGCAGGAGTTTCGTTCCAGATTCAGCAGGGGGAATTCCTTTCTATTATGGGACCTTCCGGTTCGGGCAAGTCTACCTGCATGAATATGATTGGCTGTCTGGACAGACCAACCTCTGGAATAGTAGAAATCAACGGCCGTCAGACTGCACAAATGAACGAAAAAGAGCTTGCCGTTTTGCGCAACCAGACAGTAGGCTTTGTGTTTCAGCAGTATCATCTTATTACGTCCATGACAGTTCTGGAAAATGTAATGCTGCCTTTAAAGTATGCGCGGGTAGAGCATGCAGAACGTGTAGAACGAGCAAAAGAAGCTCTGGCAGCGGTAGGACTTGAAGAACGGCTTAAGCACCGTCCGCACGAATTATCTGGTGGACAAAAACAGCGTGTAGCCATAGCCCGGGCCATGATTACCCGTCCAAAAATTCTTTTGGCCGACGAACCAACCGGCGCCCTGGATTCTACAACCGGTAAACAGGTTATGGAGCTTTTTGCCAGAATTAACAAAGAACAGGGCACAACTATCATCATCGTAACGCACGACCCGGGTATTGGTGCCTCAACAGAACGGTGCATAAGAATATTGGATGGAAAAATACAAAGCTAGTCCGTCATTGCGAGCGAAGCGAAGCAATCCACATACTAGATTGCCGCGCTGCGCTCGCAATGACGATGTACATGATGCGGGAGACTTTTTATGTGGGAAGATTTTATAAACGCGCTCAATAACTTCAGGCGCAACAAAACAAGAACTTTTCTTTCGCTGCTTGGTGTAATTATTGGTGTAGCATCGGTAATTGTAATTACCAGTATTGGTTCCAGTTCTACCAAACAGGTTTCTGATTCTTTTGGTTCAACCGGGCTTGATATGGTAAGCGTTTCTTCTGGTGGAATGTTCCGGGGCCGAAGTGCAGTGAGTCTCACCTTTAACGAAACCTTTCGCAACAACCTTTTTGACAATGTAGAAAACATAAAAGAAATCTGGTATAAAAACTCTCTTAATGCAACTTTAACTTATGGCGAAACTTCCGGCTCGGTAAGCTGCTCTGCAATTGAGACGGGTTACCTTGAAGCCTATAACCTTGAGCTTGAAGAAGGCGGACGCTTTTTTAATGTAACCGACAACGAAGAAGGAACTCAGAAAATTATTTTGAATCATGATACTGCCATAAATTATTTTCCGGCCGGAGATGCTCTGGGTAAAAAAATCCTTATTGTAGTAAACCGGGTTTCTTTTAGTTTTGAAATAATTGGTGTATTAAAAGATCAGACTATGGGTATGGAAAATGGAGCTGCCTTTATTCCAAAAGGCTTTTACACAAAAAAGATTATGCCAAATGCGCAGGCAGCCCAGGTTATAGTTCAGGTTACATCCGAAGAAAAAGCTTCTTCTGTGGTAACAAAAATCAAGGAATACTGCACGAGTCTTACAGGAACAGATACTTCGGTAAATGTAACAAGCATGCAGACCATGCTGGATCAGATAAGTAAAATTACTTCTACACTTACTACCATGCTCAGTGCAATTGCGGCAATTTCGCTTCTGGTTGGCGGTATTGGAATTATGAACATCATGATTGTTACCGTAACCGAACGCAAGCAGGAAATTGGAATCCGCAAAGCACTGGGGGCAAGTCCACGCGACATAAAACAGCAGTTCCTTGTAGAATCTGCCAGCATCACTTTAATCGGTGGATTTTTTGGAATAATTGCAGGCGTCCTTTTGAGCTTTGCGGTGGAATATGTTCAAAAAATTTCGTATGTAATAAATGCAAACGCCTGTGTTATAGCCTTTGTATTCAGCGTATTTGTAGGAATTTTCTTTGGTTTGAACCCGGCAAGTCGCGCTGCAAAACTGGATCCGGTTATTGCACTTAGTGGTGATGTGTAAGGCCGCTGGCGGCCGGTGTTCAATAGCAAAGCGTTAAAAAAAACAGTCCATCGGGACTGTTTTTTAGCTTTACCTTATTAATATCCGTCACTCATCTCTCTGTTTGCATCTTTCTTACAAAGCTCATCATAAACCAGAGAGCGTCTGCGCAAATCTTCCTTAAGCTCTTTTGGGAACGGCATGTTGCGCCAGAAGATTCCGCGAACATCCTTTTCAAGACGCTGTACACCAATACTTTCCTTGGTCATCCACAGAATATAATCTTCTATAAAGAATTCCTTTACATCGCCCTTGAGCTTCATCTGGTCAAAGTGCTGGTAGTACTGACCGGTAAGACCTTCTTCCATCCAGTAGTAGCTTGCCTTTTCCTTTGCAACCTGCCAGCGCAAATCTGCAACGGCGGTAAGAACTGCAATGCGCAAATCCTTTGGATACATTGGAACAACAATTCGTCCGCGGCTTGTTACACGGTTGTAGCGGTCAAACGGCTCCCAGCAAAAGCCTCTGTCTCCGTAAGTTGGAACAAGACAAACATAAGGCACAATTCGGTTTGGAATATTTTTGTGAATACGGCAGAAACAGCCCGGATCAATAGATTCAATCCAGCGCAAAACTTCTATTACGTTTTCGCGGGTACCGGTGCCATTTTCTGTACAATGATAAAATTCGCGGGTGAAAATAGGGAACTGATTACCACGGCGTCCAATTGTCATTTTTGCCATCTGGCGTATTGTTTCAAATTCTGTGTTGATTGCACTTGTATCAATCTGAACAACAGGTCCGGTATCTTCAATTTTATTCTGAACACTGTCGTAAACAGCCTTTGCTTCCTGATATTCTGCAAGAGCCTTAGAAAGCTCCTTGTCGTTTTTAGAATGGCGGTGCAGCAAATCTGTTAATTCCGAATAAACCTTGCGCTGTCCTTCTGAAAGTCCCTGGGTGTGAGGCTCCATTCCAATAATCGGGCTGTGCTCGCAAAGCGTATCAAGACGGTTTTTAAGTTCAACCTCAAGCATGGCGCGCTCGTTTTCCTTAATATTAAGAAGGTTTTCAGAGCTCTGCAGTTTTCCGGAGTTTTTTGACTGAAGCTGCATAAGGCGAGACTGTTCTGCTGTAGCGGCCTGTTCCGGTGTCATATTGCGTTGAGGAGTTTTTTTCTCATCGGTCATAGAGTTCTTCATACGACCAGAAGCAATTTCCTTAAACCATTCATCTACATATAAAATTGGTTCTGCCGGAAGGTTTTCGTAAATAATGCGTGAAAAGAATTCCTTTTGTTCTGCCTTAAAAAGAGAAGGAAGAAGAACACCAAACCTCATGAGCATGCGTTTTGGCATCGGCAGATTTATTTCGGCCATTTTTGGAGCCATTCCACGCAACAGCTCCCAGTAACAGGTAACAATCTGCTGACGATAAACGGCCCTATCCTTTGGATCCTGGCAGGTAAGATATTTTGACAAAATCTGATGTACACGCTGAGCCGACTGGTTTTCGTTGGTAAGAGCAGTCTTATAGTATTTAGGATCATCATAAACACCGTTGGATTCTGCATTTTTTAACTTTTCCAGAGGAGCAAATTCTTTAAGACTTAAGTTTACTTCATGAACGCTGCCGGAAGCCGGAACATGACTTGCCGAATGACCTTCTGTAAGGCTCACAGAAAATGAACTGGAGGCTGACGGCATGTTATCTATATCTTCAATAGAAAGTGTTGATTCTGTTTGTGATGAACCCGAACTGGCTCCCGCCAAAAGTGCGGCAATCTCAGGGTCTAATTCTGCTTCTTCCATTAAGGACTCCTTTTGTAATTTTTAATTATACCACAGAATCGCGTAATATCAATAGACAGAATCACCCCTGGGATGATAAATAAACACCTTGCCACCGCTCCATTTTTTTAATATATTTATTAGTAGAAATAGGAGAATTTTATGAATTCAATTTATGCTTCCCCTCGTTTTGATGATGATGAAGAGGAGAAAAAACAGAAAAGAGAAGAGCCTTTTGCAGACAGATTTCTTAAAACAAGGCAGATTATTCTTACCGGAGAAATAAACAAGGAGCTTGCAGACAGCATTGCACGTCAGTTCCTTATTCTTGATTCCGAAAGCAATGACCCTATTTATATGTACATAGATTCACCTGGTGGAGATGTTGATGCGGGTTTTGCCATTTATGATGTAATCCGTTTTGTAAAATCCCCGGTTTATCTTATTGGAATGGGACTCATTGCCAGTGCCGCAACACTTGTTCTGCTTGCTGTACCAAAAGAAAAAAGAGTTGGACTTCCAAACAGCCGTTATCTTATTCATCAGCCGTTGGGTGGAGTACGTGGTGTAGCAACCGACATAGAAATTTATGCAAAGGACATGGAAAAAATCCGCATAAAGATTAACAAGATTATTGCAGAAGGAACAGGAACACCTCTGGATCAGGTTACAAAAGATACAGACCGCGACTACTGGCTGGATGCAGAAGAATCTGTAAAATACGGATTAATCAGCAAAATTATTACAAAGCGTGACGAATTGAAGTAATGACCTTTACCCTTACCGATGTTCTTGTTAATCAGATTCAATCTGCTCTGGATAATCAGGAAAAAAAGTTTCTTGTAGATGCACAGCAGAATACTCTGGTAGAAAAGAGCGGCGGCCTTACGGGGGATGAACAAAATTATTACGATTTGCCGGAGTGGGATTCTGCAGACGGCTTTAAGCTAAGAGAGGATTTTGTAAACAACCTTAATTCTCCACTAGCCCACGAAGAGCTGCAGCAGGTGCTCCATTCCGGAAGGGGGGTATTTAAGAATTTCAGAATTGTTATAAGAAATTATCCGGAAGTTGAAAAAAAATGGCATATCTATAAAAACACAAAAATGCTGGAATATATCAACGGATGGTATAACGGACTGCGTGAAATATGGGGTCTTGAAAAACTTGATTATGTTCCGGAGTCGGACGAAAGTCTGGTTCATGATGATTTTACTTTTTCGGAATATAATCCAATGCTTGATGAACAGGAATTCCTTATTCAGGTAAACGCAGCTTTAAAAGAACGGAATGAGAATCTGTCGGATGAACTTATGCAGGCAGTTTGTGAACTCTGGCTCGAACAGTTTAAAAACGCCGGAACCAGAAAGCATACAGGATTTGTTTGCCGCAGTTTTTCTAATGATTTTGCAGGTTGCATTACCGTTTCTTATGTATCAGACAGGCAGGAAAAGGTTATGGTCCTTACAGGCCTTTTTGTTCCTGCGTCTTTCCGTGGTTTGGGGATTGGCACAGAATTACTTTCCATGTGCCTTTCAGAATTAAAAAAACTGGGTAAGACATGGCTCATTTTGCCAAACACATTAATTCCCGATTTTCTTGAGCCGCTGTTATTACGTACAGGTTTTAAGAAAATTGATTCGGGGTACGCAGTAAATCTGCAGTGATTTTTTTATACACAAGGAGATTTTATTTTATGGGTTACAATAATTATAACCGTGGTTTTGAAATTGATGAAGAAAAGTCAGCTGAATTTCTTGAGAATGCAGTTGAAAAAATTATGACCGAAGAGGATATTGATACTCTTGTTGATTTGAGTAAGCTTTTTAAGAAGTATGTTCCTCTTACACGTCGCAAGTATGTTATAGCATATCTGCTCAAAGAATCCCTTAAGCATTTTCATTCTTTTGGCCGCAACAACAGACGCGCTAATCACAATGAAATTACCCGCAACAACCGTGATTACAGAAATGCATACAAGAACGATTACAAACAGACTGCCGAAGCAGCTCCTGTTGAAACAGAAGAAAGACCACGCCATCCGCGTGTAGAAATAGATCCAGATAAGGCAACTTCTATCTTTGTAAGCATTGGTAAAAACCGCCGCGTATATCCACGTGACCTTGTTGGCCTTATTGTTGCCGTAGGTGGAATTGACCGCGAAAGAATTGGAGACATCAAGGTTTTGGCAAACTACTCTTTTGTTCAGCTTTATACCGAAGATTGCCAGACTGTTATTGATAAGCTCAACGGTTATAACTACCGCGGACGCAGCCTTGCAGTAAGTTTTTCACGCCAGAAGAGCGACGCAGAAGGTTCAGAAATAGCTGGTGATGAAGATGCAGCTTCTCAGACAGACTACGAAGAAACAGCTGCTCAGGCAGGACAGGCACCTGTAGACGAAGCTCCTCAGATGTCAGAAGAAGACGCTGCCGCTTATGCTGCTGCCGAAAAAGCCGCCGCAGACCGCGAACCCTTCGGAAACTAATAACTAGAGGGCATAATGGGGTCCCTGAGGCTCTCGAAGGGCCCCACAAGAAGATACCAGACTATATGACCATTAATATTATTCGAACCGGTATTTTTCGCGTAAACACACTTGTCGTTCCTTTGGGCAACGGCAAGTGCTTTGTTGTAGATCCCGCTGCTTGCGCTCCTTCTGGTGATGAGCATGCGGTTACAGATTACCTTAAATCCCACAAGCTTGACTGCACCGCAATAATCCTTACACATTCACATTTTGATCATATAACAGGCATTGCTCCCGTAAAAGCCGCGTTTCCTGCTGCAAAAATTGCAATCCATCAGCTGGAAGCAAACGAGCTTACAAATCCGCCGGGCCCCATGAACGATTCTGTAGTACGTTTTTTTGGAATGCCGGAGCTTTTGCAGGAAGTAGCCAAACAACCGCCTGCAGACACCCTGCTTTCTGATGGGATGGAAATTCAAGGCTGGCGTGTAATTCATACACCGGGCCATACTCCCGGTTCAATCTGCCTTTACAACGCTGCAGAAAAAACTCTAATTTCGGGAGACACAGTTTTTGCCTATGGCGGCTACGGACGAACAGATATGTACGGCGGTGATGAAGCTCAGATAAGGCACAGTCTGGCCCTTCTCCGGGAACGCATCCCTGCCGGTACTCACGTCTACCCCGGCCACGACCAAGACTTTGTCTGGGCTCCCTGAGGCACTCGACGAAATGCCTGAGCTTGTTGCGGTCCCTGAGGTTCTCGAAGGGCCCTTTTATAAGGGTTAAAAATCGAAAAAGACCCCTCTTCTCCAAACGGGTCATTTATGCGCATAAACGCCGCATCAATAAATTTATCTTCTACAGTTAAAATTGCAAAGCTTGCGGGGCTGCCTCCTCTTGGGCGGCTCGTGCTTCCCGGGTTAATAAAAGTAAAATCTCCGCGCTGTTCAAAAACAGGAATATGAGTATGACCGTGCAGTGCAGTTTTTGCGCCCAACAGTTTGGCGTCCAGTCCAAGCTTGTTATAGCCGTAGTCTACCCCCTGCATATGACCGTGAACCATAAGGATTTTATGACCGTTTACTTCCGGCAAAAGCTGTTCCGGAACAAGAACGGTTCCCTTTGGCAGAGTACGCGCGTTGGCGTTGTTACATCCAATATCATAAGATACCGGAAAAGAAGAAGGATCTCCGTTTCCCCGTACAAAAGCAATTACAGAAGGAATCTGTCTGCGGAATTCTTCGTTTTCATTTGCCAGCTCTAAAAGCTCCTGAAGGTCTCGCCAGCAGTCACCCAGCAGCAGCAGTGCATCACAGCCAGAACCAAATTGTTTTATTATTCGTATCAGTCCACGCCATTGCCCGTGACAATCAGAAACAGTAAGCAATCGTGCCTGCTTCTTTGTTTTGAGTGCGGCAATTGCATCGGGAGAGCCAATCAGATAATTTGAATTTTGTGTAAGTTGCAGCATCAATTTAATACAAAATGATTTATAGACTGAATACCGGATTCAGGGTCAACATAGTGATGAATTTTTTTATCCTTGAGCATCTGCTGTACATGCTTTGGTAAAGTACTGTCCTTTACAAAAGGGCCTTCAATTTCAAGCATATAATCTATGCAGTCGGTAAGCACTTCCGGGGCTTCAAGAATTTTTTGAGAAATTGTTTCTTCCGGGGCAATGTTGCCTGCAAGGTCGGTTTGCTGTTCCTTATCAAGAACAAAATCGCAGGTAGATTCAAGTCCAAGAACATCATCCTGCGGGAACAAAGCATAAATGGGGTAGGGAACACCCATTTCCCAAAAATCCTGCAGCTTGGCAAAGGCAGTATGTGTGTTTTCCGGAGCACCAAGAATTACAATTCCTGCAAGGTCACGGTCGGTTCCGGTAAGATCTGCGGTAAGCTCGTTGGCATAGGCTTTTCCACCATGCTTAAAATTATCAGGATAAACCATTGTATAAATGAGTCCGCCTTCGTTTTCAAGTCCGTAACGCTGCTGCAAAAGTTGAGTAAATTTTTCAACCGTTTCCGGGGAATTAAAATCATAACCAAAAATAACGCAAACCCTTTTATTAGTTACATGCCATTTTTGATTCTGAGTCTGCAAAGCCTGTGCGTCTGTTGCCGGCTGAATATTTAACTGAATAGTATCTGCTTCCGGAATCTGTGGTTTTTCTTTTTTACAGGAGGTTAGTGAAAGTATTGAAATAATTGCAACGGTAAATATGAATGTGTGTTTTAAAGGTTTAAAAATCATTGTTTCCCCTCAATGTTTTTTTATACGTGGATTGCTTCGCTTTGCTCGCAATGACAAACGTCTTTTTTCGCAATGAGCGTCATTGCGAGGAGCGCAGCAAGTTTATCCTGAGCCTGTCGAAGGATGGCAATCCACATTTCCCAATAATACTCCTATTCTACCACATCTCTTTTTTATTGAAAAGGTTAGTGTTTTCCGTTATTATCAACATATGAGTGTCATAGCCCCGATTATTCAACTTTTGGGCAGTTTGGGTTTCCTTCTTTACGGAATGAAGCTCATGTCTGACGGAATTCAGAAAAGTGCCGGCGAAAAGCTCCAGCGTGCTCTTAGTGTAATAACAGGCAACCGTTTTATGGCCCTTCTTACGGGTCTTATTGTAACCATGATTATTCAGTCATCGGGTGCATCAACAGTA